>OJFL01000392.1_pt1 | contig 23158 bp, 19 predicted proteins | sample 1594131 | NCBI WGS metagenome assembly OJFL01 (sample SAMN05416782, study PRJEB24817) | seawater metagenome | isolation source: Sea water | place: Canada:Atlantic | collected 2013-07 | reverse complement strand
GAGATTTCTGCCTGTCTCGTGGGCTCGGAGATGTGTATAAGAGACAGGGTAATTAATTAAGATTCGATTACAACGGCGCTTCTCACTGAAAGCGGACATTTGCCAACAAAAAATGAACCAAGCCTCTCGAAAATTTCGAGAGCTCATCGCTTTTTCGAAACGTTGCAAACAGCTTTGTATTTATTAGTCAGAGGCCAGAAATATCCTTGCCAGATATTTAGTACAATGTAAATTGAAATCAATATAGAAAAACGCTATGTAAAGGGCATGATGCCCGACTAATAGTATTCGTTAAGTTTATTTTATCATTTTTCTTAAAAAATAAACGTAAGCGTAGCGTTGTTTTTTTAAGGAGTATATTCGTAGTGTCGAATACTAATTCAGGTGACGGTGAACGCACTGCAATGCTGGGGTATGTTCCGCAGTATGAAATAGCAGCAGGACTAATATATGAAGCTTTGCTTGATGGAACTCTCGAGTGGTTTCGAGTGGCCGACCCAAAAGCAGGAAGCTTGGATGACATACTTATAGCGACTACTGGTAAGCTTGATGCGTATCAGGTGAAATGGGCGGAATACGTTGATTCAATTAGTTATGCAGACTTTGTAAGAGATAGCTCTACAAAGAAGGGAGATGAAAAGCTTAGCCTTTTCAGGCAGCTTGCAGAAGGATGGAAACACTTAAATGAACATTACAAAGAAAGAACTGTAAAAGTTCATCTGCTTCACAAATTAGTACCGAGCTCAAACCCTACCGCAAAGATTCCTTTAGGCGATACAGCCCCTCAACATGCTCACTTTCAATCTTTCTTAAAAGAATGTTGGTTAGATAGAAGATGGTGTGAAACTGGCCTTGATAAAGTAGCCGTATGCTGGAAAGAAGCACTGTTGGACCTACAGAGACGGTCAAATTTTAATGATGACCAATTTTTGAATTTTATTCGTTGTTGTGAGCTTGAATTTAACTATAAGCGACCAGCTGATATCCCTATAACCAATCAAGGGCAAGCAAGAAAACAAGAAGACATTGAAAAACTATATAACCTCCTGACGAAAATGGCGGGAGGTGAACGTCGAATTATTGAGTTGTCCAAAGATGATATGTTGGATCGGATGGCTTGGAGTCATAGGTTTAAGCATAAGTTTGTTCACGAATTTCCTATAGATCGAACCTATCAAGAAATTGAGGACACTGTCGGTTCTATATCTGATGTTTTATCGCAAACCAAGCAGGGGTATGTCGCATTGCTTGGAACTCCTGGCTCGGGAAAATCAACAACGCTTACTCAAACTTTGAAGTATAAAGCAGGATATAAATTAGTTAGATATTACGCGTATGTTCCCGATAGCACTTATCAAGGGCGTGGTGAAGCGACTACTTTTCTTCATGACATCACCTTATCGCTGAAAAATCATGGCTTTCGTGGTGAAAGTTCCGCGCAGCCAGGCTCAAGAGAAGAATACCTATCGCTGTTAGGAGAGCAGCTTCAGCAAGCCCATGTGAAATGGAAAAATGATGGCGTAACTACCGTTATCATGGTCGATGGGTTAGACCATATTCAGCGAGAACAAAACCCATTACAGAGTTTGTTGTCAGATTTGCCTCTCCCGAACACCGTGCCTGATGGAGTGATATTTGTTCTAGGTAGTCAAACACTAGAGTTGAACGATCTTTCTGATACGATAAAGGAACATGTCAGCCATGGAAGTCGAACCATTGTTATATCTCCTCTTACTCGGACAAATGTCTATGCAGCCATAAACGAATGGCCAGGCTGTTCCGACCTAACAGATAATAATAAGAAGAAAATTTTTGAAAAGTCATTAGGGCACCCACTATCTTTGGTTTATTTGCTGCAGTTTATTACTGGCGGATCGGGTAGGAGTTATGATGAAGCTATTGATGAATTTCCTCTTTACCAAGGGCATATTGAGCAAAGCTATTCAGTTTATTGGCGACAAATAGAAAGTAATCAGAAGCTTGTTGACTTGCTTGCGTTATTGTCAAGATTAAGAGTGCCAATAAATACTCACGTGCTTGAGAAATGGTCTGATCATTCAACTATTCGCGCTTTTATTTCAAGTGCAGCCCACTATTTCAAGAAGGATAGTGATGTAAGTTGGCGCTTTTTTCATAACAGTTTTCGACAGTTTATTCTAGATAAAACTTGCCGAAACCTATTTGGTAATTTTGATAATTTAAAAAATATTGAATATCACAAGATATTAGCTAAACACTGTATTCAATCGTCTGAGGATAATGACCCAATGCGATGGGAGGCGGTTTACCACCTTTTTAATGCTCGGCAGATGCAAGCTGTAATTGATACAGGGACTCAGAGTTACTTTAGAGACCAGTTCTTTAATCTTCGGAATACTTCGAGTTTAACAGATGATATTGACGCTGTTCTATTATCGGCTAAGGAGCTTAATGATCCGCTTGCCGTAGTGAGATGTCTCTTAATTGAAAGTGAGCTTAGAGAGCGAAGAGACGCCCTTAATGAGGTTGATATACTTAATCTCTTATTTTCATCGGAGGGGGTAAGTTCAGCGCTTAGCTACATATTCGATGGCGAGCTGCTAAGGGTAAGTGATTCAGAAGCACTCAAATTTTCTAAAGTTCTAGCGGAGAACAAATTCTTTAATGAAGCTAAAAGGGTCTTTGAATCTGCTGAGCCGCTAAGTTACTTGTCTGGTGGAGACGCTGTTGATCCGCATCATGGGGGAGCTGAAGATTTGAAACGATGGGCTGATGTTGCTCATTATTTCATCCCGCTAGGCGACCTTGTCTCAACTATACACCAAACGAAGTGTGAAGTTGATGGTGTGGGATCATGGAGTGGAAATGATGAAGGCCTACATGCTCGCTTAATGAGACGGTTGGTCAATGGTATCTATGAAACAAAAGACGAAGAAAAAATAACTGAGCTTTTCTATTTCTTGTCTGAAAAAAGGAAGCACTTTGATAGTCTTATAGATTTATGTGTCTCCATATGCATTAACCAATATCCATTGGCTTTGATAGACACCGCATTCGAGGCTGTCATTGATTGGTCTGTAAATAATGACTTGGATTTTTCAGAAAAGTTGTTGGTTGCTGAACTGGATTACAGATCCAATGGAAATATAGAAAAAACTAAAGAATGGTTTGAAAATTTTGAACAGCCAAAACTTTATAAATATGGTGTTCATGGCCAATGGAAGAACCTAAGTCCATTCGCAGATAGAATTCGTCTAAACAGACTACGAGCAGCCCTGGGACAAGATGTTGATCCTGTTAAGGTGGTACCAAATGAAAGCGAAAAAAAGTATACAGGAAACGTCTTATTTGAACGTGCTTTAGTGAGGTTTTCAAGTATTTGGGGACGGGGTTGGGCTGGAGAGAAGCTGCTACCAAGTTTTATTGTTCAGGAGATAAAGCCATCATTTGAATTGTTACGAAAGCTTTATGATCAAACAAGGGATTGGATTGGGTGGTATGAGTTCGAATCAGCCGCTGTCGATTACTTTAACTTCGCAATAAGGGCTGTTGCTCAGCATGGACATGATTGTATTTTGGCTTTAGCCGATGCGTTTAGAAAAGATTGGGATAAACGGCATTGGCCGACTGGCTGGCGCAGAGAGATTGCTTTCACTTTGTATAAGGAAGGATATAGTAGGGATGGTTTAGTTGACGTACTGGATCAAATCGAAAAAGAGATCCCCGATTTTGACGACATTCACTCTAAAATGTCTGAGTACTATGAACTTTCTATAATGTGGTCAAAGATTGGTAAACCAGATCGAGCGGCTAGCCTGATACCAAAAATCTTCAAGGGTTCTTTTGGAATATATCATAGGAAAGACAGGCAATTTTCCCATTGGGTATCGTGGTTAGGTAAGTTTATCAGTCAATATCCTGATTTAGCCTACGGTGAAATATGTCGATTTTCTTTGGCATTAGTAGATTTGAAACAGTCGGGAAATGGCCGTGGTACGCAGGAAGCAGGACTTGATCTCATCACTATGACCACACGTTGGAATCCGGGATATGGTTTAAAGCTCTTGAGGTGGTTATTCGATCATAAAGGGCTTGATTATGCTCCGGGCCTAACAGGGTTGCTGTCTGGAATGCTTGATGGCTCTAGTCCGCCATTGAAAGAAATATCGGTGATGACGAGAAAGCTGCTGATCCCTTTCGAAGAGTACAATCCTTCTGATCTGCCTAAAAAATTAGTGTCTCGGACCTGTCAATCCTCTGATGATAGGGTGACGGATGAGATAGAAAAGCTTATTGTATCCATCAATACACATTTATTACCTTCAAATCGTTACTCGTGGTTAGAAAGGGTAGCGCTTGGCGTCAGGGAAGCGGGGTTGGACAATAGTTTTTATGCATCAATGGCGATTTCTACCCCCCAAGAAAAGCATGTTACTCATGAACCCTCTCTGACATTAAATACCGGGGAAAAACTTACATATGAAGAGGCTCAGCTGAAAGTAAATTCTTCTGAAAGCCTTTTTCAGCTTCTTCGATCTGTGGAATCCGTCGATTATTTCCGTTGGATGAACTTAATTCAACCTTTTTTAAAAGGTATGAGTGTCCATCAATTAGAGGAAGTCTATAAGCTATTAAAGCCACTTAAGCCTGATAATGATGTTGTTTCTTTTATTGCTGGCGCATTGTCTTCACATGGTGAAGTGGATAAAGCGAATAGCTTATTAGAAGGTTTATTCGAGAGCTCAGATGCAAAAGGTTGGGATTTGCACTGGGATGGGGGGGCTAGGCAGTCGATATTTAGAGCCCTTGTTGAAATTGATGCTAAACAGTGGCGACCTAAAGCGCTCGCTTGTTTAGTTGATGATTATATTGGTGAATCTAGGTATCCAAGCAGTTTAATTTGGAACTTACCAGAAATTGTCGATATCCTCTTTGAGGATAAAGATGTCCTGCCCATTTGGAAGGAGATCAAAGAACATGCATACCTGCTAGACGCTTTTGAACAAGGTGCTGAGAAACCACCAGCACTGTTAGATGACATTGGCGAGAACAAGGATGCTAGTTTACTCATTGAGTTTGCATTCGAAATGCTTGATGTCGCTATTCCTGAATTAGGGGTTATGGCTCATCAGGCAATCGTTGATTTGGCTGAAATTAAAGCAAATTGGCCAGAAATTTTTAGGCAAGTAGCTTATAGAATAGACAAAATTGGGTTGACGCAGGTAAAAGTATTGTCTTTGTTAAGTAGCTTGGCAAAGGGTTTCAAAGGGTTTGTTATTCAATTTAAGCTGGAAATATCTTCACTCTGTGCCTCGGAAGACTTTAGTGTGAGGATGATTGCCTTGGATTTGTCTAGTAGGCTCGAAATCGAAGGTCGGCTACCTCCACGTGAACGCTCAAAGTTACCTTTGATATACGAATTGGAGTTACCAGAAATAAGTAATAAGAAGGAAACTATTCCTTTTTCAGCTATCCGTCCTGGGGAAACACTTCCTGATGTTGATGACCCGATTGAGTTGCTTAGGCCTTTGATGACTGAAGTGAAGCTTGTGGCTGACATGTCAAACGTACCGTTTGAGAATTTAGCATACAGAGTTTGTGAGTTTATGAAAACTTTGATTCCAGAAAATGAATGGAATAAGCAGGCTGAGGAAATTTATAGAAACTGGTTGGAAGGCTTTGGACTGAAGCTGACCTATCATCGGCTAAGACCAAAAGTGGCAAAGCTAGCACTCTCTTATGTGGTATGCGAGTTATTAGATGCAGGGCGAATACCCCCTCAAGGAGTTGATCTTTTGCGAGATATTTTCAAACGTAGTGATGAATTGTTATTGGAGCTTGAGCCCGCTATTAGATCTGAGTGTATTGTTGTACCGAAAGCAAAAGATCGAAATATATCTCATAAGCACGATGAGTGGTTGGAAAATATTGAACAAGGTATTACACAATTTGAGGATCGTATAGACACTGGAAAACAAATTATTGGTGAACTTACAACCTGGAGCTGGTTGGATTGGGATTTACCGACGGAGGTTCGTATGTCTACAGTCTGTCATCCTGAATGGGATAACGATGTAGAAGTTACCTCACCTTATGCTTTCTTCCCAAGTATGATGCATTGGTCTGCAATTGATTACCCTGGAATTACTGCTACCAGAGAACCATCACTGGTAATTTATGGTACAGGTTCATACATCGATCATGGAGGCGTTGAGTGGTTAGCACTAAATCCATCTATTGGTTTGTTCCTGGGTTGGTCTGTTTCTGATGAAGGAGTGTTCCGCTGGATCAATGAGAAAGGGGATGTAATGGTTGAAAGCATTTACTGGAAAGATGGTCCTATTTCTCGACAACCACCTAAAATGGATGATATTTGTTCGAATGGATGGCTTGTCATTGCCTCTGACGAGGCAGTTGAAAAAATCAGGGAAGTCATTGGCGAAGCGATAAAAGTAAATGCAGTAATACGCAGTTATGGTCGAAATACATACGACCCTAACACTTCTTCAATCCAACAGAGAATTAACTGGTAGTGCCATCCAACACCAAGAATCTTGTTTTTGAGGCAGTATTCGAAGCTCTCTTTCACAGATGCAGAGCCTCCTTGTGGTCTAATATGAATTCGGAAGACGTACATGTGCTAGTCCTGTCCTATAGCTCAAGAGGTTTAATTAGATGGTCCGCCTCACCTCTAAGCTAGTATTAGAGTTAGGCAATCAAAGAGGCGAACCATCATGTCTACTATTAAAGTTCTTGGTATCGATTTAGGCAAATCATCCTTTCATGTGATAGGCCGTGATTATTCTGATAACCAGATTATTCGCAAAAAGTTTTCCCGCACAGCACTCATTCAGTTTCTTCACCAAGTACAGCCATGCACAATCGCGTTCGAGGCTTGTGGCGGTGCACATTGGCTCGGCAGGCAATGTGAGTCGATGGGGCACAAAGTCAGACTGATCCCTCCGCAATATGTAAAGCCCTTCGTTAAAAGCAATAAAAATGATTTCATAGATGCAGAAGCTATATGCGAAGCGTCGACAAGACCCAATATGCGCTTCGTCAGCGTAAAGTCAGAAGAAGCCCAAGTTATTTCCGCTATTCATAAAGCTAGGCACGGTTACATTAAAGACCGAACAGCGTGTATGTCCCGCATAGGCGCTTTACTTCTGGAGTTTGGTGTTGCGCTGCCTACAGGCCATAGCGTGATGAAGCAACTGTTTAACTGGCTTGCTCAGCAAAAACAGACAATACCAGGGTTAGTTATGCAAGAGCTGATGGAGCTTCACGAGTACTATCTGTTTCTCAATGAAAACATCGATAGACAGGATAAAAAGTTGAAGCAATTGGTTGAAACAAACCCGATAGGCCAGCTTCTTAAAACGATTCCGGGGATTGGAGACATGACTGCAAGTCTTTGTATTGCCAACATCGGTAGCGCCACTGACTTTAAAAGTGGGAGAAACATGGCGGCATGGTTGGGACTGGTTCCAGCGCAGTATTCGACTGGCGGTAAACCCAAATTACTGGGGATAAGCAAGCGGGGTAATAAAGAGCTCCGGACCTTGTTTATCCATGCCGCCAGGGCGGTCATGTCCAGGCCAGATAAGACCGGCAAAGTTTATGGCGATTGGCTGATTAATTTACGCGCCACAAAGCCATTCAATGTTGTAACCGTCGCTCTGGCCAACAAGCTGGTACGAATAGCATGGGCAGTAATGAAAACTAAACAAGCATTCAATAGCAAAGCGTTAGCACCAGGTTTGCAATGATAAATATGATGACGAAAACGGTAGAACCACTGGATTAGAACCTGACACAAAAAACAGCTCTTAGAAGCTTTCGGTTTTTTTGAGGATAATCCAGCGCGGATCTCATCGTGGAGCGGGTTGCGAAAGCACCTAATCAGACTCCGAATACATTAGCGCATAACCAACCCCGTTACCGACATTTATTGTTGCAATAACGAGGCGGACCATACATTTTTGTGGTGGCACAATAATTTGGCTAACTAATTAGAGTTGCTATAACCCGAAATACTCTCGAAAAAAACGAACGTCTGCAATTAAGGCAAACTAGAGATTCGTTTTAATCGTGAGGCCAGTTTCGAACATCTCCTTTTCGCTCATTGCAGAACTTGAGTTATCTTTTCGCCAACTTCCGCTTTACGTACATTAGCGAAGTTCGGCTTGAGACAAAGAGCAGACGTTGAGCGATGCTATTCTCAACTTCTGACTTTAGTCAAAAAAACTAACTTAAATTGCTATTACTGGCGTTTGAATTCATATTTACCACCGCCTTGGCTCAGAATGAAACCATTTGTTTGAGATGACGATGCACTCGGTTTGTTGAAGTTGATGACGATACCAGCGGGGTCAAAACGAAATTCTGTTTCTGAATACGCTGTCAGTGGAAGAGCGCCTTGACCTTCTGCTTGACTCATCAATCTTCCATTTTCAACCCAGAAGCGAATTTTAATAGGCACTTGGGTGCTCGCAAATTCACCTTCATATGCGCTTAAAATCTTTTCGCTTAACTTTATAGGTTTTGCAGAAAAGTCAGGAATATCTATTGAGAGGCCGTACATGGTTTTTAGAACGGCAATCAACACATCGTTGAAGTTATAGTTTAATGCATTGCTTAGCACAGTTACGTTCAGCCCGTCTTTTGTATTGTAGCCCGCTGCGGAAACAAATCCGTCAATGCCACCAAAATGCCCGTAAAACTTCTTTTCGCCAAACGGGGCCGCAGTCATACCCAAGCCATAACCGTCTTCAAGCTTCATCATGGCACGCAAAGAATCACTTGATATCAGTCTACCGCCAAACAACGCAGTAAAAAACTGATTGATATCTTTCGCAGTAGATACAATTGCTCCTGCTCCGTGAGGCACACTCATATGCGTTTCTGGCTGCTTGATCCAGTGCCCGTTGTGTCGATAAGACGAGGCTTCATTTTCTTCAATTTCAATGCTATTGCCGTAATAAGTGCTGTTTAAATTTAATGGTTGAGTAATTTTCTTAGTGATTATTTCTTTAAGCGGCTTGTCGTATAGCGATTCAATAATGAAGCCTAAGAGCACGTAGTTAGAGTTAGAATATTTATGTTTACTACCCGGACTAAACTCAGGCCGGTAACCTCGAATCCTTGAAAGAAGCTGCTCTTTTGTCTGCGGGGTCGTCATAAAACTCGTGTAATCAGGGTCATTGGTATAGTTGAATATTCCTGAGCGATGACTCAATAAATGCTTAAGATTGATTTGTGCTGAATTGGGAATGTCAGGGTAGAACTGGTTTAGCTTTGTATCCAAACTCAGCTTATTATTTTCGATAAGCTGCATTATTAGTACCGCTGTGAATGTCTTAGTCACTGAGCCAATTCGAAAACGTGTCTGGGCAGAGATTGGACTATTATCTTCAACCGAAGCAAGACCTGCATAGTGCTCATAGCGTGGAACACCATTCTCAGTCACATACACCGCAGTCATGACCTTATTATTTTCACTAAGGGCCTTTAAATAGGCATCTAGATCAGCTTGATGTTGGTTCAAACTTTGTGCAGCAGTGGGAAGAGTGAATAATATGGCCGCTAATTTCGCCCAAAATACTATTAATCTTATCTTTGTCATCCTTTTCATTTTATTTCCCTTAATTTGAAAACTGAGTGAGTTCGTTCACCCTACTTTATACTATGAGTTCTATTAGCAAAATGCGACCTGAAAACATAAAGCTAATGTCTACTGTAGCCGTTTTTTTCTGTGATGTAGCTTTTCGACTTGAGCCTGACAAAGGTCCGCTGTACGTACTTTGCTGACCCTTTGCTTTAATGACACCTCCGGACATAAGCGGACATTCGAGTAAATTTACATCAAAGCTTTTGACAGATCTTAATGTGCCATCAAGAGATCCTGTAAATTCTGAAAAGCAGACATTAAAGACGCCCAGAATGTGGAGCTGGACGCCTTGAGTGAGCAATACATTAAACCTTAATGTGAAAATACTACACTTTGAGCCTGTTTATCATACTGCCAATACTTATTCCCACTAAATTCTAAAGCCCCCCAGTGCCTATCACGCCCATTAAGGTTTAAACTAGAAATTTCAGCATTAAGAACTTGTTTACCAATTTTTGTTAATGAAAGATTCTGCTTATCAAACGCTTCCGAGATATCAGCTGGAGGATATGAAAATGGTCTTCCATCTATAGTTTCTATTAATGGATGTTTCGCATTAATCATTTCGGTAATAACTTGCCAAAGTGACCAGTCACCAGCTATGAAATACTTCTCATGCTTATGAACATATTTGTAAATTGCATGAGGACTCTGATATCCAGATTGGATAGATTCGAGCACTCTATGTTGTTGGAGTGATAAACCGGTTGTTCTATCTGGCAACTCTTCAACATATCTCCATAGAGCATCATTAAGATGAGGGAAATATTCATTGTCTTCTTTTAAAATTAAAATCAATTCTTCAGGAGTATTTTGTCTAAGTGCATTCCAGATACGGCCCGAATAAATTAGTTGTTCGGTAGAAAAATTCTTTTCACTGTTGATAAGTGAACCAACATATTCTTCATCATTTCGTTCAGGCTTATCACTAGCATCAACCCAAAGCAATTCACCTTCATAGTTATTTTTCTGATACCAGTCGAGTAACAGCAGTAATAGCAACTGATTCGAGAGGTGGGGCCAAACCCAAAATACAATGGAATTAGCAGTCAATGTATCTCGCAATAACTGATGTTCATTTCGTGCCATTTTTTTTGGATCAGGTAAACCCTCTAATTGCGTCCAAGTTTTAATAAATTCTGCACGCTTAAGAAAAAACTCATCATAATCATTACTATCAGGCAAAGGTCCAATGCAAAGCAAGTCTTTCCATGGCAGTCGCTGACCTTCAACGCCGCAGTTTTTTAAAGTTGTACTAGCCATATCACCACAGGTGATATTTACACGCTCAAGTGATGGCTTACTATTACTTATGTCTATAGAGTTCTGTTCATCAGTATTCTTTAATGCTTGTTTTAGTTTGGACCAGCTGGCAAATCCATATTCACGGGCAATTACAAACTGAGCATCACTTAGGGACAAAGGGCCACCCATTTCATAAGTAGAGAGATGCTCAGCAATACGATAACTTACAGAGTAGTTTTTCTGATCAACGGTTCGCTTGAGCTCTTTGGCTTCTTTTTTGAGATAGTTAAGATTTGGGTTCGCAGGAATTGACTTACGCATGATTGATCTCCTTTATATGCCTAGATTTCTAAGCGAAATCCCAACTTCCGCAGGCAGGGATAAAGAGGACCAAATGTATGATCGCAACTGATTAATAACAAAGGATGAAACTGAGCTTCTTTCCGCGGAATGGAGGCTCTCCCTGAGAGCTCTTCGCAAGTATAGCCACTTTGCGCAAAGATAATCAAGCCTATGAGCATAGGTGTCTGGTTTCGGGATGATTTTATCGCAATTTTTTAAAGGTCCGAAAAGGTGTGTAAGTAGCAACTCAGCATCTTTTTTGTAAACGACGGCTTTACGTACATAGTGATCGTTCAAGGAGGATTCTCCCATCACCCGCTATAGACAAGGAGCGGACATTCAGCTCATTTTGACTTCCAGTTTAAAGAAAAGTAGCTTCCATACCCACCTACAAGAAAGAATCTCTGGAGTGTTCCTGATAGTATTGCTAAGCGCGTTTCACTACCATTGGTTCTTTAGTTTGAGTGAGCTAATCATTGTCGTGGACAAGAACACCAAAAACCTTGATAGACTATTACTTTTTACAGCAGTCACTGAGTTAAGAAACAAGCGATTTTTGTTGATTGTGGATGTACATTTTATTCTGCATCACAAAAGTCTAATCCGTTAAATTGGCTAACTCATCCCAACAATCACTTCGAACGAGTTATACGTAATCGATAGGGTTTCCGTTACAAATTTCGTTGTAACTATAAAAGCCCCATTTATGTAAAATATAAGAAGAATTTACCCAAAGTAGCCCACATTATGTCAAAACGAACTATTAGCAAACTGGCAAAAGAAATTGGTGTAAATGTCGAGACTGTCCGCTTTTATGAACGCAAACGTTTAATCGAACAACCCGCAAAGCCAGAGACAGGCTACCGACATTACTCTGATGAAATAGTTAATAGAGTCAGATTTATCAAAAGAACCCAAGAACTAGGTTTTTCTCTAAAGGAGATTGAGAATCTACTCAAATTAAACGATTCCCCTTGCAGCCAAGTTCAAGATCTGGCTGAAGCCAAGCTAGAATCTGTTGCCGATAAGATCAGAGATTTAAAAAAATTACAAAAGGCGTTAAACGAGTTGGTTGGTTTATGTCATTCTAATTCCGATAAAAATACTTGCCCAGTCATAGACTCACTTCAACCTCATTTCAAATAAAGGCAGATTTCGCTTGACTCCGTACCTAGGTACGGAACTTATACTCTGGTTAAGTTAGGAAACTGGAGTAAGCCAAATTGAATCAAGATTCAAACTTACCTTTGATTGGTGGGGTAATTGCAGCCATTGGTGCAGGATTGTGCTGTGCTGGGCCGTTGGTTTTGCTTTTACTCGGCATTAGCGGTTCTTGGATAAGTAACCTGACGCTATTAGAGCCATACAGACCAATCTTTATAGTTTTGGTTATTGCTGCATTTGGGTTAGCAGGCTGGAAAGTTCATCGACCTATCGAAAAATGTGAGCAAGGCACTGCATGTGCAATTCCCAAAACAAGAAAACGCAGACAAGTCACTTTTTGGGTATCAGCATTAGTCGCACTTGTACTTGTGACGAGTAATTACTGGATCATTTTGTTTGCGTAAGTTTTGAAAAAAATCTTTAAAACGGAGAATATCATTATGAAAAAATTTATAGCTTGTTTATTACTTAGCGTGTCTTTTACGTCTGTGAATGCAAAAGAACAGACGGTTACACTGGAGGTTCCCACTATGAACTGTGTGACCTGTCCAATCACGGTTAAAAAAGCGTTAGAAAACGTTGATGGCGTGAAGCTCGCCAACGTATCGTATGACACTAAATTAGCATTGGTAACGTTTGATGATGAAAAGGCCAGTGTCAAAGCACTTACTGATGCCACAACGAATGCAGGCTACCCATCCAAAAAAGTTAAGTAGTCTTTTAAAAAACTACTAAATATAACCACGCGTTTAGGAGATAAAACAGGCGCTATTGGAACACTTGGTTCCGCGATAGGGTATGCAATGTGTTTCCCTGCAAATGCCAGTTTAGGCGCGAAAATTGGTATGGGAATCCCCAGTCATTAGGAAAGGACAGTTTATCAACACTTCCTTACCCTTTTTTAAGGGGTTGTACTCGTACTAAATAGTTTAGGGTGGCTGAGTCATAAACAATGGCGACGAAGCGCAATCGGTATGACAGTTCCCCTCCTTTTACTATTGTCGTTGTACACTTGGTTTAAATATGGTTGGAGTACATACGTAACCCATTCAGCGCTGGGGTTAAGGAGTTAAAATGATCAAAATCAGTATTCAAGGCATGACATGCCACAGTTGTGAGCGAATAGTTCGCAATAAAATAATCAAACTAGAAGGCGTACTAGACGTTTCTGTCTCTTATGCTGAGAGTTTGGCCTCTATCACTCCATCTGAAGATTTTAACGTCCAGAGTGCGATTGACGCCCTAGAATCAGAGGGCTACCAAGCTCATGTACAAAAGGATTCTTATTTTGCCTCTGAACAGTCCGCGTCACATAAAAAGGAAAAAGATTTACACGTGGCCATTATTGGCAGTGGCTCAGGGGCCTTCGCCTGTGCAATTAAGGCGGCTGAAAACGGCGCTAGAGTGACCATGATTGAAGAAGGCGATGTTATAGGAGGTACTTGTGTCAATATTGGCTGTGTTCCATCAAAAATATTAATCAGAGCCGCACAACTCGCTGAACTCCAACGTAATAACCCGTTCACTGGCCTTGAGAACCATCAGCCTGAGTTAAATCAAAAATTATTAAACCATCAACTCACTTCTCGTGTCGAAGAGCTTAGATATTCCAAATACCAAAAGATATTAGATTCGAACCCTTCCTTGAGTCTTGTCAAAGGTTATGCACGCTTTAAAAATACTAAGGCCTTGATTATTGATAAAGCTGACGGTCTACGCCAAGAAATCCATGCGGATAAAATTTTAATCGCGACGGGAGCTAGCCCCGCTATTCCTGCAATCGATGGATTAACCGATACGCCTTATTGGACATCTACCGAAGCACTGTTCGCCATTGATACACCAGAGAGTTTGATTGTTATAGGCTCATCAGCAGTGGCATTGGAACTTGCTCAAGCGTATCGTCGGCTGGGTTCTAAAGTTACAGTGCTTGCTAGGCATACATTACTGTATCGCGAAGACCCGCTATTGGGTGAAGAGCTAAAGAATTGTTTCGAGAAAGAAGGCATTAATGTTCATATAAATACAAGCGCTAACAACATTACCCACGATGGTCAGCACTTTTTAATTGACACCAATAATGGTCGACTTACTTCTGAAAAACTACTTATAGCTACTGGACGTCATGCCAATACAGAGAAACTCAACTTAAAAGTGGTGGGTGTACAGGTTAGCGAACTAGGTGAAGTTATGGTCGACGAAAAGATGCAAACAAATATCGATAGTATATATGCAGCAGGCGACTGCTCAAACATGCCTCAATTTGTTTATGTTGCCGCAGCCGCAGGTAGCCGAGCAGGATCCAACATGACTGGTGGTGATGAGAGTTTAGATCTTGCGACTATGCCTGCCGTTATTTTTACCGATCCCCAAGTAGCCACGGTAGGATTAACTGAGGCACAAGCCAAGCAGCAAGGTATAGGTACGATCAGTCGGGTATTACCCATGGAAAATGTGCCGAGAGCATTAGCGAACTTTGAAACGGATGGATTTATTAAATTAGTTGCAGAGGAATCCACAGGTAAACTGATTGGCGCACAAATATTGGCACATGAAGGTGGTGAGCTTATTCAAAGTGCAGCAATAGCCATTCACAACAGGATGACAGTTGAAGAACTAGCAGGACAGCTATTTCCTTACCTGACAATGGTAGAGGGGTTGAAACTATGCGCTCAAACCTTTCATAAAGACGTATCTGATTTATCCTGTTGCGCATCTTAATTACTATCCCAACCAAGTAGGAGCTAGCGCTTATACTAGCTCCTACTTTATAAAACAATTGATTATTCTAATTCCTCATACTCATGAAAGTATGTAAAGGCCAACTTCCGCTTTACGTACGGAGCAGCCCAACAGCATCGGAGGCACCTTGAGACAATAGTAACCAGACTGTCACTATCGGCTTATGCAGTGATGAGCTTCAGTCTCTCTGTTGCCGACTCAGGCCAATATTGACTATATTGCTGTGAAAACGATAACTAAAGCGCAGAAACTCAATACGGGCTTGCAACAACGTCCTTTTATACACCTGTCACTTACCTGTCATCAGACTGTCACAAGCTGATCATGTTTCATGCATAACCTCATTTGATTGCATTTCGCAATAGTTAATTTTCAGGGAGAATAATAAGTGAGTAAGTTTAAATTATCCGTTATTGCTTTATCTGTTGTAACACTTTTAACCGCTTGTGATGATGGCGATGACGGTGTCGATGGGACGAATGGCGCTGACGGCAGCAATGGTCTGACAAGCCTGGTTGTACAAACCGAACTGGCTACCGGCAGTGAGCAGTGTTGGCTGGGCGGCGTGCAAATAGATTCGGGACTGGATGCCAATAGTGATGGTACTTTAGAGGCGTCAGAAGTCAGCGATACCTCTTATGTTTGTAACCCGGACACTTTTGGCACCAGCGGCGCGCGCCTTCCTTATTCCGTGCTGCGCAACGATATGGACAATACTTTTTACCCGGGCTCAACTTTTGAAGTGCGTAACGGTGGATATGGTTCGGACCTTGATGGCCACCCAACCAACCCAATGCAATTTTATGCGTTAACCGACCGTGGCCCTAATGCCAAATACCGCACTGCTCAGGAAGGAGCGCCACACGGTAGTGGTAAAATTTTCCCGACCCCGGATTACACGCCACGCATTGGCTTATTCGAGGTTCAGGCCAATGGTTCAATTGCTAAGATCAGCGATATTCTGTTAAAAGACCGGGATGGTAACAACATTAGCGGCTTACCGAATACGCCAAGCTTAGGCGGCACGGGCGAAGTACCTTACAACACAGATCGCGAAGTGATCCGTGCAGACATGACCCAACCTTATGATGCCGATACCAACCCTGCAGTCTTTGATGATTACGGTTTAGATTCAGAAGGTTTAGTCGCTGTGTCTGACGGTACCTTCTGGGTATCGGATGAATATGGCCCGCACATTGTGCATTACAGCGCTGACGGAGTTGAACTGGAACGCATTAACCCTTTCGCTGCAGATGATCGTAACCTGTATGATCTGCCAGCTGAGTTTGGCAATCGTTGGGCTAACCGCGGTATGGAAGGCCTGACCATCACGCCAGATGAAAGCACCTTAGTAGGTATTATGCAATCGAGTCTGGATAACCCCGACAGAAACAGAGCCGATATGACACGCATTGTTACGGTAGATTTGGCAACCGGCGCTATCTCACAGTATCTGTACAGACAGGAAAAAGGCTCTAATTCCAACTCTGCCATTAAAGCCATCAGCGACACGCAATTCTTAGTGTTAGAGCGCGATGGTGCATTCTTTGGCAAAACGGGCGCAGCCCAGAAACAGGTGTATAAAATTGACATCAGTAACGCAACCGATCTGGAAAGTGTCGCCGCTGCTGGCACTATCACACAGGATGATGCATTAGGCCTGGTGATTGACGGTGCTACGCTGGAAGAAGTTATCAACGACAATGCCACTGACGGCGTTTACGACCAGGGTTGGGGTATGCTGGCCAACTTAGGGATTGCTCCGGTTGAAAAGCTGGAAATGGTCGTTGATATGGTGGATGAAGTGGCATACCCACACGACAAAATGGAAGGTCTTTGGGTGATTGATGGCAGTCGCTTAGGTGTACTTAACGATGATGATTTTGCCACCTGGTCAAAATCGGAAGAAGGCGCACCACTAGGTCAAAAATATTTAGATATCAATAATACCGTGATTGATGGCAATACGCTGTACATTGTTGACAGTTTAAATCTGACTGAAAATTAATGCGCTGATGCAGCGCCACTCGCACTGAAATGGCCGCAAATTTGCACAGACTAGTCTGCGACAATTACCCTTTCAATGCTACAAAAGCACCGACTTAACTTTATGTAAGCGGTGCTTTTTTCATGCCTTTTTCTACCCTGAGTTTAAACGCGCCATTATTAGCCACTCTCGATTCGCGGGGTTATCAAAGCCCAACGCCAATTCAACAAGTGGCAATCCCACGTGTTCTAACGGTAATTGTGTAATGGTAGGCGCACAAACCTGAATATAGGAAAGATTAACACTATGTACTATCCTCTGTGACTTCTGAATTCAAGACCTGTTTCACGCATTACAAATTTAGATATGAAAAGCAATGACGAAATCATTGTTGTTAATCGAATTGGAATACGCTGGTCATTGCTACTGAAATCTTCTAGTAGATATATGAAAGCACGCCCTGAGCATGATGCATGTTTAAGCTGTGCATTGTGTTCGAGCTTCAAGTACCAAGGTCCGGTTTACGTACACAAGGGCTGCACAGGCAGCCCCTTACAGCCTAAACTTCTATAGATTCCGATATTTCCAAAGCGTCGTCCACCTCAATGCCTAAGTAGCGAACAGTGCTCTCTAACTTTTTATGGCCCAGCAAGAGTTGAACTACCCGGAGATTTTTAGTCTTCTTGTAAATCAGATAAGGCTTGGTTCTGCGCATTGAATGGGTGCTGTAGAGAGATGTATCTAGACCAAGTTTTTCAATCCATCCGTGAAAAATGCGGTTATATTGTCTAGTTGATATGTGCTCAGCGCTATGTATACGGGACTTAAAAAGATAATCAGAGGGTTTTAATCCAGCTTTCTTTACCCAAGCCAATATCGATTCTCCCGTGTTTGGTGTTATCTCAAATTGGACAGGACTACCTGTTTTTTGCTGAACGAGATGCGTGCGCCTAAGAGCTGAGCGTCCGCAAACGACATCGGAGACCTTGAGTTTAACAAGGTCACAACCTCGTAGTTTGCTATCAAGACCAAGGTTGAACAGTGCTAGATCACGAGTCCGTCCTTCAAGCTCTTAGCGAATCCGGATACCCCATATATGTGATATCTGAAGAGGCTTTTTCTGACCGATAATACGATTTTTGTTCCAAGGTGTATGGATTTTAATTGCCATGATTTGTCTCCTGTTTAATAGGAAACATAATTATGGCAGTCCGGCCAAAGTTTATGGTTTGAATAATGGTACTGACAGATTTTTTTACCGGGAATTCAGCATTGCTCAACCATCAGACTGAGAAGCTATATGATTTCTTATATACTGCGCTTTCTTTACCCTACTTGCGCAGGTATGGCCAAAGTAAACTGCATGAAATTTTAACTATTTTGATTTTGTTCAGAAATATACTGAGCATAAAGAAGGTCAGCAAAATCCGCTTCACCAATTTTGCCCACAACCAAATCTCTGATGGCATCTGCGAATAATTCGTTATCAGCAATTAATTCATAATCATTGAGAGATAAATATTCCAAAGCTACAGCGAGACCAGTCCGTTTGTTTGCATCAGGAAGCGAATGAGAAAGTGCAATAGAGGAAGCATACTTTGCTGCTATTTCGAAAACATCATTCAAGCCTAAATAAACAATAGCATTATCAATCCTGCCTAGCGCCCCCTGAAGCTTATTGATATCAGCGGCCCCCTTCATACCAGGCTCGTTTTCGAGAATGTAGGCGTTAATCTCTATAACGCGCTCGAAGGGGAAAAAAATAAGCTCCATTACATGTAAGCGAGTTTTTCGAACGTACGCTTGTGTGTTCTTAGCACTAGCTTAGTTTCGGATTTCACGATCTGTTGCCCAAACTCACCAGAGAGGTCAAGTTTCTTTCTTGCTGGAACTTTGGGGCGTTGAACAGCTTTAACACCGTAAACTTCAATTTTTGTATTCATAAATACCTCTCATAACTAGATCGATAGTATACACCTGATTTTAGGAGAAACATATTAAGCCAAGACTATTGGTATCATATGCACACATACCAAGCTAAATTGCCTCTTCAGGCAACAAAAGACAAGGAGCGGACGCAACAGATTATTGAACAGCTACTTCTGCTTTGCGCCAATCGCTGGCAATCCCTGCATAACACCATTTACCTGGTTGTTTTACTGGCCCTGTTACACTTTAGCTGGTCTCGCAAAACCGGCCTGCAGGAACCGTTAATTTACTGGGCAATAGCCTTGCTGATTTTGCTTCCCAGACTGCAATACCTCAAACAGCGTCTGCAACGGGCACGCTTATCCCGCAATAGCATGTAAATTTTACATAGGATTAAGTGAATATTTCTTAATTTACTGGGAAGCCTTGTGGGTAGAAAATGTAACTACTTGTTTTATATAAACTTTTTATTCGGCGTGACATTTGAAAGCTTAGGGTGAAGTGAATACATTCACGTTGTGCGCGGCACAACCCCAAAGTGGAGCTAACCTATGTTTGTAGAATCTGTTAAAACACCGGGCATTGCGCACCTTTCCTACCTGATTGGCAGCGATGGTGAAGCCTGTGTGATTGATCCTCAGTTAGATACGCAGCATTATCTCACCCTTGCCGGAAAGCATGAATGCCGGATCACCACCATCATCGAAACCCACCGCAATGAAGACTTTATCTCTGGCGCGGTAGCGCTGGCCAACCAGACCGGTGCTGATATTTACCATGGTAAATACGCTGACGAGCCTATCGAATATGCCCGCAAGGCCGGTAATGGCGATAAATTTGAGATTGGCAAATGGACACTCGAAGTTATTGCAACGCCCGGCCATACTAAAGACAGTATTTGTGTGTTGGCTATCGACAACGAACAGGACGGTCAGCCTATCGGCGTATTTACCGGCGATACCTTATTTGTCAGTGAAGTCGGTCGCACAGACTTCTACCCCGAGGAAATGGAAAAAATGGCTGGCCAGCTTTATGACAGCCTACAAACGCTGGCCAACCTGGGTGATGACATTATTGTGTACCCGGCTCATGGCGCAGGGTCGGTGTGTGGCTCAGGCATGGCAGAACGTGAGTTTACCACCATAGGCATTGAGAAACGGCAAAACCCGGGCTATCAATGTACCTCTAAAAAAGCCTTTATAGAGCGTAAGTTAAAAGAGAATCATTATATTGCTCCCTACTTTAGCAAAATGGAGCAGTCTAACGTTACCGGGATGGATACGCCTTTACCGCCAGTGGCGTGCCAGAAGCTGGCACAGGATGCTCAGTCAGCCTGGCAGAAAAGCGCAGAACGTCCCGGCGTGCTCATTGATGTAAGAAGTCATGCCCAGTTTCGAGACTGTCACTATCCCGGCAGTCTTAATTTGCCGGGCGGCTTACTCAGCGCTTATGGTGGTTGGTTTCTGGACTACTCCACACCAATCGCACTGGTGGCAGATTCCCATCAACAGGCAACCGAAAGCTCCGAACAGCTGTGGCGGATGGGCTACCAGCAGATTAGTGGTTATCTGACCATGGTACCAAAGCCAGATACCATTGAGGCTTACCATCGTCAGCATGTGAACGCCGTTACTGCAGATAAGGTTGATGAGCGCATTAGAGCACCACGTGCTAACTGGCAACTGCTGGATGTTCGCAAACAGGAAGAGGTTGAAAACAACGAATTTGACCAGGCAAAGCATATCTACTTAGGCTATCTGCCGGAAATGTGCCACCAACTGGATAAATCCCGCCATTATACACTGGCCTGTGGCAGCGGTAAGCGCGCCACCGTAGCAGCCAGTTATCTGCTGGCACAGGGTTTTGAAAACGTGGATGTTTTTATTGGTTCAATGCAAGCCTGGCAGAGCTACCAACAAGGCGCCTAACAGATTTACATCTGCATCGCAGAGCGCATCCTCACGGCAAGGAAGCCGGATGTGTTAGCCTGAATGGTCAGGACAGCTTGTGTGTATAAGAAATATTAACGCTATGTACTACCCACCGTGTCAGATGTATTTAAGGCTAGTTGAACGTGTGTCAAACGGGTACTTTTCAGAAATCAGTGGAGTAGTTGTCATCAAGACAGGCAAGTTAACTGGTCTTTGGTACTGAAATCTGCAATAAGATATGTGAAAGCCCTCACCCCAACAATTTGCGTGTTTAAGTAATGGTAGGTTTTTGTGGTTCATGCACTAAAGTCGAAGTCACGTTGAATGGTATAGTCGCAGAATGCGTCAATGCTTGGTGGCGCACGAAGTGGCGGCGTACGGGGATTATTACTCGCTTCCGGTAAATTGTGCTTGTCCAAATATGACAAGATTTTATTGATAATGATCGCGTCAGTTATGCAAGCAATGACCTTTACGTTAAATTTTTCGCAAACCTCGCATTGGGTAATGTCGATGTTGAATACGCGTTTCAGTCTTTGCGCCGGTGACCGGGTTACCAAGACATATTGCGGGAATGATACGGCTTTTCTGAATCTTTCAGGTGTTCTGCTAAACGAGGACTATTCTTACCACGTTGTGAAGCAGTCACCTCGGCACGAACTATAGCATTGGGAGCAAATACCCCATAAAACCTCGTGAGGTTAAGTCGAGGTGGTGGTATCAAAGCAACGAGTTTGCCGAGAAAATCCCGTGGAGAGAAGAACACGAGGGTCGTTCCGTCATTGTAAGGGGTCTTTAGTTTATACCTCACCTTACCTGAATCTGTAAGATTCAATCGTTGTTCACTTATGGCTGGTCTTGAGATGTATCTGCACAGGCGTTCCAATTTATCGGTTTGGTGACCGTCTGCGAATACGCCAGCATGTAAACTGAAACCGCCTATCTGGGCTAATTGTCCGTAGTGTTGTTTGTCTTTGGCGGGCAAGGTTTGTAAGGTAAATACTTTTTTGCCCATATCTGGCCCCAAGCAATACGATAACTAACCGAGGCCGCTTGCAAGGGCAATAAGCTATTTTCATCATCCATGGGAAAATCGAGAAAAGCATTGTCCATATCACGCTGAATGAGCCCGGCCTTCTCTAAATAGGCCGCAATGCGGTGGCTGATGTTGTCAACTATCTGTTCCATATCGCTATGGCTCGGCGCTTTGACGAGTTTGAATTTGGTTTGCCCTCGCTCTTCTGTAATAACGCCCTCGAGGAAGAGCATATGGAAGTGTATATTCAAGTTTAGCGCACTTCCAAAACGCTGAATGTACGTTACTGCACCCGTCTTGGCTTGCTTTTTCAAGTAACCTGTTCGATGGATGATGTCAGTTGAAATCGTGCGATGGATGATTTGCATGACTTTGCTGAGCTCTTTGGGATATCTGGCAAGTAGCAGCCTCAATGGGATAGGTAGACTCAACACCCACTGACGTATGGGATAGCCGTTAAGAACGTCGTCAACCAGTAACTTCGCACTCTCTGCTATCCGTCTTGCCCCGCAAATAGGGCAGAAGCCCCTACGTTTGCAACTGAACGCGACCAGCTTCTCATGTTTGCAGTCGTCACACACGACTCTGAGAAATCCATGCTCAAACCGACCACACTTTAGAAATTCTGCAAACTCTTTATCTACATGAAGTAGCAATGTCTTTCCTTGATGGGAAAGGTACTCCAGAAAATCTGGATAATATTGCTCAACCAATTGGTATAGCAATGTTTGCTCTGGCCGATGTCGTTTATAGGTATGCATGTTAATGGCTAACAATGGCGTCCTTGCCAGGGATTGATAGCCCAGATTGCAGATAGTTTTGTTGTTAGTCTACTGGTCTTTGAGATGGAAAGTTCATTGCTCCAAGGTCCGCTTCACGTACAATGCCGCCCCTCATACTTTAGATTCCAACCAGCAGCGCTTCCTCATTACTTTGGCAGAAAAGCTGATTTCCAACCTTAGAATGCAAATAGCCATAAAAAGTTACCTTTTGGGCAGCAGTTTAATTTCACCAAATACATCAGCATCAATATATCAGCGATTTTTATCACCTTTTACAGGTTGTATTTCATGTGAACCCATAAAGCTGTCTCTTATACACATCTCCGAGCCCACGAGACAGGCAGAAATCTC
>OJFL01000390.1_pt1 | contig 23182 bp, 18 predicted proteins | sample 1594131 | NCBI WGS metagenome assembly OJFL01 (sample SAMN05416782, study PRJEB24817) | seawater metagenome | isolation source: Sea water | place: Canada:Atlantic | collected 2013-07 | reverse complement strand
GAGATTTCTGCCTGTCTCGTGGGCTCGGAGATGTGTATAAGAGACAGTTCGTAAGCGATATCGGTAGGCATGGTGTCACTCGTAATAATGCCGACAACCGCATCATGATCGTAATCGACGGATCGCTTATGTTTTAGTCCAGCTATGTTTAAGGATTGGCCTCCGTCGGCCATGACTATGAGGCGAGCAGTGACCGTCGTTGATGTGCCGTCCATATCCAGCGTGATTTTTGAATGATCCTCAAATTTTTTTATAGATGTGGCAGTCGACTCAAAGAAAGTTTTAATATTTTTATTAGTTAATTCATTTCTTAGTCGAGGCAACAAATCTTTAAAACGAACCACAAAGCCCAGCTCTGTAAGTTTTGCGTCTGCAGCGGATACTATGCTTTGCCCAAAACTTCCTCGATCCGATATATGTATGCTACGAATAGGAAACCCTTCTTTATTTTTCAGCCAAGCATTTAGACGATTAAGAATGAGATAGCTGTTCCACGAAAGCGCTAGCGTCCGCCCATCGGGTATTACTGATTGTTCCGATTGTGTTTCTAATACCATTGTGGATAAGCCAATGTTTTTCATTGCGAGCGCAACAGCGCAGCCAACAGGACCGCCGCCAATTACCACAACGTCATATTGTGCCTCTGCAATCATGAGCTCAGTTCGACATCAGTGATTCGATATCACTGATCGTTTTAGGTGCCCCAGAAGTGATGATTTCACACCCCTTGTCCTTACGGACGACTGCGTCATCTTCAATACGAATTCCTATATTCCAAAATTGCTCCGGAATATCCGGAGCGCTACTGATGTAGCAGCCTGGCTCTATGGTTAGTGCCATTCCGGGCTCGAGAGCTCTCCATTCCCCGTCGATTTTATAGTTACCCACATCGTGGACGTCCATGCCAAGCCAGTGCCCAGTTCTGTGCATGTAGTATCTGAAGTACTCACGGTTTTCTAAGACTTTATCGAGTGACCCATGACAGAGCTTAAGGTCAATGAATCCTTGGGCCAGCACTTTGGTAGCTGCATCGTGGGGGGCTTGCCAGCTGTTACCAGCTGAGGTGGCATCTATCGCCGCACTTTGCGCGGCTAACACAAGTTCGTATATTGCCTTTTGGGGTCCAGAGAACTTCCCATTGACGGGGAATGTACGCGTAATGTCAGACGCGTAGCCATTTAGTTCGCATCCGGCATCGATGAGCAATAAATCACCATCATTGAGGACGGCGTTGTTCTCTATATAGTGCAATACACATGCATTTTTCCCACCTGCGACTATTGAAGTGTAAGCCGGAAATTGTGAGCCATTTTTTTTAAAATGATATAAAAATTCCGCTTCGATTGCATATTCATATTTACCGGGCTTGGTAGCCGTCATCGCAAGCACATGGGCTTCTGCCGATATTTTTGCTGCTTGCCGCATGGTGTCGAGTTCACTAGGGTCTTTAAAAAGTCGCATTTCATCCAGCATTCCCCTGACATCAATGAGCCCCTCTGGTGCTGCGATACCTTCTCGCACACGAGATCGCGTCTGGTTTAGCCAACCCATTATCTGCTGATCCCAGCTGACATCGATTCCCAATGGCGTGTATATCGTATCTTTGTTTTCGATCAGTTGAGGCAGGATTTGATCAATTTCATCTATGGAATATGCTTCATCACAGTGCAATAGGTTTTTGGCTGCTTCTGGCCCATGGCGAAAACCATTCCATATTTCTTTTTCTTTATTTTTGCCACGACAAAAAAGAATTGAACTAGGAGTTTTACCTCCGATAATAACAATGACAGATTCTGGCTCACCAAATCCGGTTAGGTAGTGGAAGTAACTGTCGAAGCGATAAGGGAAGTGTGCGTCTTTGTTCCGAATAACTTCCTTGGCAGTGGGTATGACTGCAATACCAGATTGTAAGTTTTCTGCGAGTTTAGTGCGCCTATGGATAAATTGATTGTTCATATTTTTGGCCTGTTTAGCCTTTCGGTTGATCATCTAGTTGTTGTTGCATTAAATCGGCCAATGCGTTCTGGCCATCAGACTTGTTTGAGCGAAGCATGGTAATCAATTCGTTGATATCCGAGTGCTGTTTATTTTGAGATAGCTTGAACTTGGCTTTGATATCTAAAATTTTAGCTCGAAAACATACTACCCCTGCCGCGGCATCGTTAATGAGCTCGATATACTCGTTAGTTGTAGCAAATTTAGAAAAATCAGGGTCAAAAGATTTTGTAAGTTTATGCAGTAGTGGTAAAACCTCTTCTTTGTCCTTGATCAATGTGACATTTGTTTTAATTTCTACAACTGCATAGTTCCATGTGGGTAAATGCGGACTGGTTGTATACCACGACGGTGAAATATATCCATGGGGCCCTTGAAAAAGAAAATTTGTTATATTTTTTTCTGTGAATTGCCGCCAGATATCATTTTGCCGCGCGAAGTGGCCCTCTAGCTGAGTACGTTCATCATTTACTAATACGGGCGTGAGTGATATCTCTAGATTGTCTTTAGAGGCAGCGATTACGGTCGCCAATGGATTTTCCGCGATCAATTGAATCGATCTCGCATGGTTATCTGATTGGAAATGAGATGGTCGATACATCGGCGGTTACATTATGTAATTAATTGGTTAGCTTGTTCTAGTCGATCTGGGGTGCCAACATCGGACCAAAGGCCATTAAAATGATGTCCCAGTAGTCTCTCACTTTTGACCTCCCTTTTCAGAATTGGTGCTAACGGGGTAGGGGTGTTAAGCGAAATGTCATGAAATAGTTCGGCCCTGTAGATTCCGATGCCGCTGAAGGTGAACGTATCTGCTGTGCCTAGCCTCACAACCCCTTTGCTCAAACAAAAATCACCCATGGGATGGTGCGTCGGATTGTTAACCAAAAATAGATAACCGGAGGTGCTTGGACGCTTCTTTAACGTATTCATGGCTTCTCGCACATCGTGGAAGGGCAATTCAGAGAAAATATCGGCATTGATGACAGGAAAAATATCACTTCTTATCAGGCTCATCGCGTTAGCGATGCCTCCAGCGGTTTCAAGAGGTGTAGTCTCCTCCGATATGTAAATCTCCAGACCCCAATTCGCCATATTACGAATGTAAGATTTAATTTGATCGCCTAAATGACTGACGTTAACTACTATGCGGGTAAAGCCTGAATCGCGTAATTTTTCAATATGATGTTGAATCAGTGGCTTTCCGCCAACGGTTAACAGCGCTTTTGGATGAGTCTGCCCTAACGTACCCATTCGAGTTCCTCGCCCGGCAGCTAAAATCATTGCAGTAGGTCCGCTAACCATAGCCTAGAATGTATGTCCAATTTGTTGTGTTTTACCCTCTATTTGGTCAAGGATAAGTAACAGCGGTTTGAGGGCGTTATACCGGCTCGCAACATCACGGACATACGTTAAGAAGCGTGGCGCATCAATAATATAATGATCCTTACCGTCTCTATGTTTAAGCCTCGAAAAAACTCCTAAAATCTTTAGATGTCGTTGTAAGCCCATCCACTCTAAGTCTTCATAAAAACTTCCAAAGTCCTGTGGAACTGGCAAAGATGATTTACGGGCTTTTTCCCAATACCGAATTGTCCAGTCCATGATTTGTTCCTCTTCCCAACTTATAAAAGCATCTTTAAATAGCGAGATCACGTCATAGCTGATAGGACCTATTCGGGCATCTTGAAAATCTAAGATACCAGGGTTTGCGTCGCAGACCATCAGATTTCTTGGCATGTAGTCCCTATGTGTTAAGACTGTTGCTTGGCTCATACAACGTTCGGTTATTAGTTTTAAGACGTTATTGAGTGATGACTGAACTTTTTCTTCGAGTGTTATCTGTAAGTTTTTTTGGATATACCAAGTATCAAATAAAGCGAGTTCCTCGCGCATGACGTCTGCGCTGTATAAATTTAGCGAGTCTAGTTCCGTGATACTTTGGAGTTGGACGAGCGCGGTTGTTGCGTCATCAAAGAGCTTGGCGGCGTTGTCGCTGTTGAGTGCTTTTAAATACGTCGCGTCGCCTAGGTCAGATAACAGCAGGAATCCGTCTTTGAAATTGGCGTGCTTAATTTTCGGAACGTGAAGTCCATGAGCTTCAAGTAGGTCTGCCACGAGCGCAAACTGCTGATTGTCGTTATGGACTGGGGGCGCATCCATGAGCACAAGAGAATGTTCGCCGGAGGGCTTAATTCTGAAGTAACGTCGAGCACCAGCATCTGCAGCTAGGTCGGTTAAGGTAAAATCACACTCATCGAGTATTAGGCGTAACCAGCCCTCAAGCTGACTCCGTCTGGATTCGCCGAAAATTGTTTCACTTGTATTCATGATTTAAGCCGTAAACTCATTTGTACGCATAATTAGATGATTACCCTAAAACTTTATTATACGAAGTTAAAGCCCCGACTTATTTGTTTAGTTACGTTTTTTGCTTTCGCCGGATTAGCGCAAGCTCAAATTAAGGACGCTGAATGGATGGTTATTAATGGGGCCCAGGTAACGCATGAGCCACAGTCGGACAACTCAGATGCGATGTTATCGGAAACGACTGTAGAGGCAGAGCGAATTACTGGGGTTCGCGAACGGTATATTGAGGCGGAGGGTAATGCGGTTATTATCCGTGACGATCAAGAATTGAGGGGTAATTACTTACTCTATGATCAAATCAATGACGAAATGACCGGAAGCGGGGACGTCTCAGTTAAAAAGCCAGGGGTTTTTATTCTTGGAGATACACTTAGGTACTCACCAAGTACAGAAATGGGCGAGATTGAAGAGGCGCAGTACTTTTTTTCAGAAACAGGCGCTCGTGGACGGGCGAAAAAATTAATTTTCGAAGGGCCAAATCGCCAACGAGCAATTAATGCGACGTATACCTCTTGTGATGTGACGCAGGAGGATGTGTTGATTAAAACAACTCGTTTGAATATCTATCAGGATGACGATTACGGGGCAGCAAGGAATGCCTCGGTTTGGTTCAAGGGAATGCCAATTTTGTATACCCCGTATCTCTCATTTCCGCTTACCGATAAAAGAAAAAGTGGGCTACTAACGCCGTCCTATGGGCAGAGTGTTCAAAATGGTCTTGAAGTGACCGTGCCCGTTTACTTGAATATAGCTCCCAACATCGATAGTACGATTGCCTTGCGCACTATGTCCGACCGGGGAAATCTTGTTAACTCTCATTCGCGCTACATGGGGCAGTCGTTTAGTGGGGAGCTTAAATATGATTTTATTAATAAAGACAGTAAATTTGAGAAAGAGATTGGCCGAGAAGAATCTAGAGGGTCGTATACTTTCAAACACCAACAGCGATTTAGTTCGAATTTGAGTGGATATGCCAACTTACAGGGGATTTCCGATGATACTTACTTTAAGGACTTGAGTAACGACTCCGGCAAAACGTCATTGGTGCATTTGCCCAGAGAAATCGGACTTGTTGCTGGTGGGGCTGACTGGACAGGGAGTGCCAGAGTTGTCCATTACCAAACCCTAAACTTTGCAACGCCACCAGTGCAGTTGGATCCGCAAATCGATGTTGCAGTTACCCCCAGCTTTGGCTACGGTTTTGAGTCCGAATCAAGGGCACAAATAAGTGATTTTGATGACAGGAATCAAAAGGGGGGGCTGAGAACGATTGTTTATCCCGGTCTCAGATATGTCTACGATAACGATTTTTTGACCATAAGCCCCAAGGTTGGCATACATTATACGAACTATGATCTCGACACAGGGGTGACTGAAGATCGCGCATTGCCAATCTATTCGGTACGTGGCTCCCTCGCTTTTGAGAGAGACGTAAACATAGGGGGCATGGATTTAACACAAACCCTCGTGCCGCAAATATTTTATGTTCACGTGCCATTTGAGAATCAAAATAATCTACCTTTATTTGATAGTGGTATTTCTACTTTTAGTTTGTCACAAGTTTATTCAGAGAATATCTTCTCCGGAGGCGACCGTATTAATGATGCGGACCAGTTAACCTTTGGTTTGACCAGTCAATTTATAGATTCTGAAAACGGTGCTGAGCGGTTTCAGATTACTGTTGCGCAACGCTTTCACTTTGATGAGGAGTTAGTCGTTATTAACGCGGCAGACGCCCCAAGAACAGGCAACAGGTCTGATATTATTTTGGGTGCTCGAGGGCGCATTAGCCAATCATTGAGTGCTAATACGTTAATGCAGTACAGCGCAGTGCTTGATGAGGTGATTAACCATGATCATCGCCTGCAATATAAGCCTGAGCCGGGGAAAGTGGTAAATTTCGTATACAGGTATACGCGCGACGCACACGAGCAGTATGATCTCTCGGGACAGTGGCCCATAAAAGGCCGTTGGGGGGTTGCCGGCCGTTGGAATTACGCGAAGGATTCTGGAAAACTCATTGAGGGAGTTGCGGGTTTGGAGTACAAACAAGGCTGTTGGGCCTTTAGGTTTGTTGCGAATCGGCTTTTAACGGGTCAAAATTTGGTCGGGAGCGATCTTTATGCGACGAGCTTTTTCGTTCAGTTGGAGCTAAAAGGCATTACTCGCGTTGGCAGTGACGCAGTCGGCGCACTAAAGGATAAAATTAGTGGCTACTCAAGTCAGTAATTATTTAATATGATTCATTTTTCGATTGAGATATTCCTATGAGTTTTTTGTTTAAGTTTTTTTTATTTTTTTCTCTTACCACTGCGGTTTTCAGTGAGGACATCATTTCTCTTGATAGGATCATTGCAATTGTAGGTGACGGGGTCATCACTGAGGTGGAGCTGACTAAAGAAATATCCTTGACTCGTCAAAACTTAGTGAACTCAGGGTCATCTGCTCCAGACTTGACATATCTCCGACAGCAAGTGCTTGAACGAATGATTACGCGTAAGGTTCTTACGAACCTTGCAGATCGAACTGGCATTCGAGTGTCTGATGATGAAGTTAGACGAGCGATGCAGAGAATAGCGCAACAACAAAATTTATCAATGGAAGATTATCTGGCGGTGGTCGAGCAAAATGGCTTGAGTGTTAAACACCTTAGAGAGACTATTGTTACAGAGGCAAAAATCTTAAAATTGCGACGCAGAGAGGTTGAGGGGAAGTTGATCGTTAACGACTCCGAGATTAAGTCGTATATAGAGAAACTTAAAAGCGATGTGTCGGATCAGAATGAGTCTTTGATCGCACATATTTTGATTGCGATTCCGGAGAATGCAACGCCAGAAGACCTGAAGAATGCCCAGGAAAAGGTTGTGCAGGCTAACTCCAAAATTGACGAGGGATTAGATTTTAGGCAAGTAGCCGCCGAGCTATCGGACGCTACAGATGCTCTTGAGGGTGGCATGATGGGTTGGAGGGATCAGTCAAACCTCCCGGACTTATTCATTGACGCTTTGAGCGGCATGAGGATTGGTCAAACGAGTGATGTGCTACGCAGCTCCAACGGCTTTCATATTTTATATTTAATGGATAAAAGGGGACGTGACGCGCAAATAATTGTTCAACAAACTCTGGTGCGTCATATTCTTTTTCGCGTAGATAAGATAGTGCCTGATGAGGATGCGCAGATTAAGGCCGTAGAGATTCGTAATCGGATCGTGATTGGCGGTGAGGATTTTGAGACGCTTGCTAAGTCAGCCTCTGATGACCCAAGCGGGTCAAAGGGTGGTGTTCTCGGCTGGTTAATGCCAGGCGAGACGGTTCCTGAGTTCGAGCAGGCATTAGCAGGGCTGGCTATCGGCGAAGTTAGTGAGCTTGTAAGGACTCAATTTGGTTATCATTTGATCGAAGTGCTTGACCGTCGTGACTCTGACATTTCTGAGGATCGTCAAATAGCGGTAGCGCGACAAGCGCTCATGCAAAAAAAACTTGAGTTCCGTTTTGAAGAGTGGATTCGTGACGTTCGAGATACGACTTTTATAAAATACGTTAATTGATCAGTCGGATGGGGTCTCGAGTTGCAAAAAAGAGATTTAGTCAAAATTTTTTACGTGATCGTCGCGTTGTTGCAGACATTTTAGCAGCAGCTAATTTTACTACTTCAGATGCCGTGATTGAGATTGGCCCAGGATACGGTGCGCTCACAAACGAGTTATTAAAAAAAATTCCCAGGTTGACTGCAATAGAAGTAGATCGAGATGCTGTTCAATATTTGAAATCAAAATTCTCAGAGGGTCGTTTGAAAATCATTGAGGCCGATTGCCTCGATATTGACATATCTGGTTTGGGCTCCTCGCTAAGGCTTTTAGGCAATTTGCCTTATCATATCTCTACACCAATTCTATTTCATGTGGACGCTAGCGTTAATAGCATCCAAGATGCAATGTTCATGTTGCAGCGGGAAGTGGTTGACCGGCTGGTCGCTAGCCCGGGCTCATCCAGCTATGGAAAGTTAAGCATCACCATGCAGCTTGGTTGGGAAATCGAGAAGTTATTTGATGTTACTCCTGAGGCGTTTGATCCAAAGCCTAAAGTGTGGTCTTCAATTCTGTATCTAAGGCCAAGGACTAATGCTTATGAGGTGGATCGATTGATCTTTCGGCGCATTGTGTTCGGGGCATTTTCTAAAAGGCGCAAAACATTGCGAAATGCCTTAAAAGGAATTGTTTCAGAAGCACAACTAGAATTGGCGACTATTGACCCAGGCCAAAGACCTGAAACTTTATCGGTGGATGATTATGTCCGTTTATCTAATGTTGTCTCTCAGAACTAAACTCATTACTCTCGCTCAATCAATTCAATTTTGTAGCCATCAGGATCTTCTATAAACGCAATCACAGTGGTGCCATGTTTCATGGGCCCAGCTTCGCGCGTTACCTGACCGCCCCGCGCCCTCACTTTTTCACAGGCTTCATAGGCATTGGGAACTCCAAGAGCAACATGACCGTATCCATTTCCTAAATCATAAGACTTGGTATCCCAATTATGTGTGAGCTCTAGAACTGAAGTCTCTGATTCGGCGCCATAACCAACGAATGCATTTGTGAATCGTCCACCTGGATAATCCACCTTGCGAATTAGGTTCATTCCAAGTACTTCAATATAAAACTGTATGGAACGATTCAGATCACCAACTCTAATCATGGTGTGGAGCATTCTCATTTTGTAAGACCTTTAAATTTCAACCAGTTCGAAATCTTCTTTCCGGGCATCGCATTCCGGACAAACCCAGTTTACGGGGACATCTTCCCAGCGAGTCCCCGGGGAGAGACCCTCATCAGGCCAGCCGGCTTCTTCATCATATATAAAGCCACAAATTAAGCACATGTAGGTTTTAAAGGGGTTGTTATTTTCTTCAGTCATTTGATATTTGGTTAAAACAAGGTTAAAAATGGGTTCACTTAAAGTAGCATTCTAAATCAAACATAAGTACAGCATAAATTTATGACTAGACGTAAGCCAGTAGTAATGGTTTTCTCAGGATCCGACCCAACGAGTGGGGCAGGCTTGCAGGCGGATGTGCTCACTGTTGCTGAGCTTGATTGTCATCCGCTTACTATTGTCACGTCCATTACAATTCAGAATACACGGGAGGTGTCTGAGGTCCATCCACTGGCTTCTGATTTGATCAGAGAGCAGGTTCGTACTTTATTGCTCGATATTGAGGTGGATGTTTTTAAGATTGGGATGGTTCCAAATTCTGACGTATTGCAAGAAATTATTGCGGTATTGAAAAAGTTTCCGGACAAGCCAGTAATTTTCGATCCGGTATTCAATTCGGGAGGAGGGTATCAATTTGTCTCGAGCCATTTGGCACGGCAAGTGATCAAAGAGTTATTACCACGCTCTTTGGTTGTTACGCCTAACATTAAAGAGCTTGAGGCGTTGGCCGAAGCTCTTGACCCCATCTTACAAGAGGCTTCAAATGACGAACGTGCTTTACGATTGGCAAGAGCTGGCGCAAAGTTTGTTTTGGTGACGGGCACTCATTCGGATAGCATAGATGTTACAAATAGGTTGTATGACAAATATGGATTAATTGATTCATGGACTTGGCCTCGACTTGTTGGTGATTATCATGGGTCTGGATGCACTTTGGCATCTGCGATATCGGGATACCATGCGGACGGCTCAAGTGTTGTTGAATCAGTTTTTAAGGGGCAGCAGTTTACTTGGAATAGTCTCCAAAACGGGTACCGTATCAGTGATGGTCAACTGATCCCAAATCGCAAAAAAGGCAAATTATGACGGGCGATGCTATAGATATTTTCAAGACAGGAGTCTACGCGATCACGCCTGATATTGACGATTCGGATCGTTTGGCTTCGATGGTAGAGCAAGCGTTGAGTGGAGGGGTGCGGTTGTTTCAATATCGGAACAAGGTCAGTACGCGCCATAAAAGACGTCTCGTTGCGCGCAGGCTAAACGACGTTATTGAGTCGTCGGGTGGCTCTTTGATTATCAATGACGACCCTCATTTGGCAAAAGAGGTTAACGCTCGAGGCGTACATATTGGACGGGAGGACATGGATCTTGAGGCAGTAAGAGGTATTCTTGGTTCCAAAAAAATAATCGGGGTGTCATGTTACGATAATCTACAAATAGCACTTGAGATGCAAAAAAGAGGCGCTGATTATGTCGCTTTCGGAGCGTTTTTTCCTTCAGTATCGAAGACAATAGTAACGCCGGTTTCGGCCGATATTCTTGGGTTGGCGAGCGCGAACGGAATTAAAATCCCTGTTGTAGCTATTGGTGGGATCACCCTCGACAACGCTGCACAGTTATTGGCTCAAGGGTCATCGGCCTTGGCTGTCATTAATGGTTTATTCGGGGCGGTTGATGTGGTGTCTCGAGCGCAAGAATGGATAAGCTTTATAAATTTAAATCAAATTCACATTTAGGTCAAAAGGGTAGTGTATGTCGTCGAGTAATTTGTTGTCGTTTGAGCGTGCGAAAGAAGTAATTCCAGGAGGAGTCAATTCTCCAGTTCGAGCATTTGGGTCTGTTGGAGGCACGCCTAAAACGATTGTAAGAGGTGAGGGAAGCAGGATCTTTGATGTGGATGGAAACGCGTATATTGATTACGTAGGCTCGTGGGGGCCAATGATCGCCGGACACGCGCACCCCTCGATTGTGAGTGCTGTAAAGAAGGCTGCAGAAAAAGGACTAAGTTTTGGTGCTCCGACACCGGGAGAGGTGACCCTGGCGGAACGTCTTATCGAAGCGCTTCCTTCGATGGAGCAAGTGCGGTTGGTTAGCTCTGGTACAGAGGCAACGATGAGCGCGATAAGGCTCGCTCGCGGCTACACTGAAAGGCCTAAAATCATTAAGTTTGAGGGGTGTTACCACGGCCATTCAGATTCGTTGCTGGTTAAAGCCGGGTCCGGAGCTTTAACGTTTGGCCAGCCGAGTTCGGCTGGGGTTCCACCAGAATTGGTGGCGCAAACAGTTGTTCTCGACTACAACAAGGTGAATACGCTTGAGGAAACCTTTGCTCAGATAGGTCATGAAGTTGCGGCGGTTATTATTGAACCAATTGCGGGCAATATGAACCTTGTGATGGGTGGTGTGCAATTCTTAGAGCGAGTCCGTGAGCTATGCACGCAACATGGAGCATTGTTGATTTTTGATGAGGTCATGACGGGCTTTAGGGTGGGCCCTAAAGGAGCTCAGGGGCTGTATGGCATTAATCCCGACATCACCACTCTGGGCAAGGTGATAGGTGGTGGTTTGCCCATGGGAGCTTTTGGAGGTCGACGTGAGGTAATGCAAAAATTAGCGCCAACTGGGCCGGTATATCAGGCCGGTACATTATCTGGCAATCCGGTTTCGGTGGCTGCAGGATTGGCGACCTTAGATTTAATAAGCCAAGAGGGTTTTTTTGAGTCGCTTGAAGCCAAGACATTTCAGTTGGTTGACGGAATGGCAGAGCGCGCAAAGTCAGCTACTATTCCATTCTGTGCCAATAATGTTGGTGGCATGTTTGGTATGTACTTCACTGAGCAAGTGCCAAAAACTTATGATGCCGTGATGGGTTGTGACCGAGAACGTTTTAATCGTTTTTTTCATGCCATGCTTGAGGGAGGTGTTAACTTGGCACCGTCGGCATTTGAAGCCGGATTTGTGTCTTCTGCGCATACTGATCAAGACATTCAGGCAACGCTGGATGTCGCTGAGGAAGCGTTTAAAGTGTGCCGATAACAAATGGTGATTTAAAAGCTCTATTTGTGAAGCCTTTTTGTTGAATGGCATATTGGCCTCTTGTTTGATTTTAGGGAACATGAAGAGGCATCGGTGGTAACAAATACGCAGTAATAGCTATTTTTTGGGTGATTCTGTGGTCGTTAAGTTATGATGCACGCCTAAATTTTATCCGTGATCTTGCCTATGTCTCTAGTTGTCCAAAATGCCGAGTATTGGAAGTCTTTTGAGAAATATCATCAAATTCCTGATGATGATTGTGGCGAAGTAGTATTTGCTGGGCGTTCGAATGCGGGTAAATCGAGTGCGATTAACGTAATTACGAACCAAAAGAAACTTGCTCATACTAGTAAGTTACCTGGTCGAACGCGACTACTCAATTTCTTTAAGGTAACTGAGGATCGATTTATAGTTGACTTGCCGGGATATGGTTACGCAAGGGTCTCGGAGGCTATGAGGAATGCGTGGGCGAGAGAGCTCACCACGTATCTTTCCAAAAGGCACCAGATTCGAGGGTTATTCGCAGTGATGGATATTCGCCACGCGCCAACAGTGCTTGATGAGCAGCTTGTTGAGTGGTTTTCCATGACGGGCAAGCCGATCCACGTACTGCTTACTAAATCCGATAAGCTTATTCGGAGTGAGGTTCAGAAGAAGTTAGGAGAGGTATCCGATATACTAATGGGCCAATATGCGCAAGTTACTGTGCAGGTTTTTTCAAGCCTGAATAGGGCGGGTTTAAATGAAGCTCGAGCTAAACTAATTGAGTGGTTAAGTTAAGCTTGCGTTTCGAGCCTAATTTAATTACGCTTTTTGGAGGTTAAAGGTGGGTGTAAACATATTAGGTCGCTTTCCTCATCGTCGAATGAGGCGAAACAGGAGGGATGAGTTTTCGCGAAGGCTTATTCGTGAGAATCGTTTAAGTGTTGATGATCTCATTTATCCGGTATTTTTGTTTGAGGGTAAAAATAAAACTCAGACGATTGAATCAATGCCTGGAGTTATGCGTTATACCCCGGATCTCATACTAAAAATTGCAGAACAATGTGTTGCGTTGAGCATACCTGCGATTGCGCTGTTCCCCGTGATAGATCAGGAGCTTAAAACGCCGTTGGCAGAGGGGGCCTACTCTGAACAAGGTTTGGTACCTAGAGTGGTTGCTTCACTTAAACGTAACTTCCCGGAATTGGGGGTGATTACTGATGTTGCACTTGATCCATACACGAGCCATGGCCAAGATGGTTTGCTCGACGAGGCGGGTTATGTGCTGAATGACGAAACTGTTGAGGTTCTGATTCAACAGGCACTATGCCAAGCCGCTGCTGGAGTTGATGTTTTAGCCCCTTCTGACATGATGGATGGCCGTATTGGAGCTATTCGGCAGGCGCTCGACAAAAATGGATTTGATCGAGTGCGGATACTCGCTTATGCGGCGAAATTTGCTTCGAGTTTTTATGGACCATTTAGGGACGCGGTCGGTTCATCGACCAATTTAGGTAAAAGTAACAAGGAAACATATCAAATAGATCCTGCTAATTCGGATGAGGCCCTTTGTGAGGTTGGTTTGGACTTGCAAGAAGGTGCTGATATGGTAATGGTTAAACCCGGTTTGCCTTACTTAGACATTATCGCTCGAGTAAAGCACCAGTTCGGTGTTCCAACGTTTGCGTACCAAGTAAGTGGTGAGTACGCCATGTTAAAGGCAGCTTTTGCCAATGGTTGGTTGGATGAGAACTCTTGCATGATGGAGGCGTTGCTATCATTTAAACGAGCCGGTGCGGACGGGGTATTAACTTATTTTGCACTGGATGCTGCAAAGGTTATTTTGGCAGCCAAATAATTTGGTCTGGCATTGAGTCCTAGAACAAGATTCCCGAATTCTTGCTCGGCGCATTTTCATCGTAGAAGTATTCTAGGACCCCATCGTTGTCTGTGGGCAATCCTGTCGTCGGATCAATTAGTACTGACCTGATACCTTCGGGTGGTGTAGGAGGTCGTTCTTTGGGAATTTCCTTGAGCGCCACTTTCATGTAGTCAATCCAGATCGGTAATGCAGCTTTTGAACCAGTTTCTTTATCACCTAGCGGCTCGGGTTGGTCCTTGCCAACCCAAGTAATAGCAACGATACGGCGTTGAAAGCCGGCGAACCAAGCATCAATGTTGTCATTTGTGGTCCCAGTTTTGCCTGCTAGATCTTTACGACCCAACGATTTTGCACGAATGCCGGTCCCATTTTGAATAACGCCCTGCAAAAGAGAATTCATGGTGAATACATTTCGTGCATTAATCACTCGATCTGACGTTGTTTTTATTTTTCTTGATTTCCGTTTGAATAATGGATTGCCTTCGATGTCCTCGATGCGTGTAATGAAGTGAGGTTCTACTAAATAACCACCGTTAGCAAAAACGGCATAACCCCGAGCCATTTCTAGCGGGGTAGTGGAGCCAGCTCCCAATGCCATAGTCAGGTAGGGTGGATGATGTTTCGGGTTAAATCCGAATCGACTTAAAAAACTGCGGGCGTAGTTTGGCGTTATGGCCTGCAGTATGCGAATGGCTACCAAGTTTTTAGATTTGGCTAACGCGTAACGAAGGTTTATTGGGCCAGCGAATTCTCCGCCGTAATTTTGTGGGTCCCAGGGCTGAAAGCCAGTTTGGCTCTCATCGATTTCAAAGGGAGCATCGTCAATAATTGTCCCTGGAGTGAATCCGCGTTCCAGGGCCGCGGAGTAAATAAAAGGCTTAAAACTAGATCCTGGTTGCCTTTTAGCTTGCGTTACATGATTAAATTTATTTCGGTAGAAATTGTACCCACCTACGAGGGCATGAATCGCGCCAGTGTCGGAATCAATTGATACAACTGCGCCCTCGGCAGCGGGTAGTTGGCTCAGAAGCCAGAACCCAATCTTATTTTTACGGACATAAATCAGGTCGCCTTTTTCTAATGGTGAAACTGATTCAGACCCAACTAAGAGGTCCAGTGAGCCGAATTGTGTTCCCTTGTCACTTAAAGTGATTAAACCAACACCTTTGGTGTAAGCCTCAATCGTAGATTGCGTTATATCAATGACAACTGCGGGAGTTAGGTCCTCAACTTTTTCTAGGTCATGCAGAAGCTCTTCAAGCGCTTCATCATCTATTTTCGCCGGCATACCAATTGTTGCTATTGATCCTCGATATCCCTCTCGTTGGTCGTGTGCTTCCAACCCCTTTTTCAATGCTTGGAATCCGGCTTCTTGGTGCTTGACTGAAAGTGTGGTGTGGACATTCAATCCCCTTGTATAAGCCTCTTTGCCGTATTGTTCCGTTAATGCCCGCCGAACCATTTCAACGAAAAACTCAGCGTGTCTGCTGGGGTTTAAGCGCGCAGAAGAAAGCTCAAGCTTTGCGGTTTTCGCTACTTCCAATTCTTTATCTGATATGAAACTTAAGCCAAACATTCGATTGAGTACATATGTTTGTCTCTGTTTGGCGCGTTTAAGATTTACTACGGGGTTATATTTTGATGGTGCCTTGGGAAGTCCTGCCAGCATAGATATTTCTGCCAATGAAGCTTGTGACAGGGGTTTGCCAAAGTAAATCTTAGAGGCGACGGCAAACCCGAAGGCACGCTGCCCCAAGTAAATTTGATTTATGTAGAGCTCAAGGATTTGGTTTTTCGTAAGATTACGCTCAATTTTTATAGCTAAAAGGGCTTCATTGAATTTCCGAGTGAATGTTTTTTCTGACGAAAGGAAGAAATTACGCGCTACTTGCATGGTAATCGTACTTGCGCCTTGTCTCGCGCCTCGTGCCGAGAGGTTAGCTATCGCAGCTCTACCAATTCCGAAAAAGTCAATGCCGTGATGCTCCAAAAAATGCTCATCCTCCGCTGCAATAATGGCATTTTTTAGGAGCTCAGGGACCGAACTGATACCAATAAACTCTCGATACTCTTGTCCAAATTCGCCAATCAGGACCCCCTCTCGACTATAAATTCGAAGCGGTAGTTTGGGCTGGTAGTTTGTAAGTGCAGTTACAGGGGGCAGCTGAGGGTAGGCGGCGACGAAAGCGAAGGTCGCAACAAGAATGCTTATAACCCCAAGGCTGAAGCAAAGCAGTAGGAATTTAGAGAATAGGCTACTTAAACGCATTGAAGCTCGTTTGGTTTGATCTCAATACTACAGATTATAGTACGCAGTGCTTCTAAGGTGGGTCTATTTATTTTTAATTGTGTTGATATAAAAAATCACAAGAATTAGTACAGTCGATTAGTTAGCGGTTAGAATTTAACAATGGAAAAAGTAAACGATTATGACCATACATCCGAAGTGCCATTGAGCTCTTTTAAAGGTAATATTTACCTCGTAGGGATGATGGGTGCTGGAAAAACATCTGTAGGACGACTGCTTGCAAAGCGCGCTCGAAAGAGCTTTTTTGATTCGGACCAGGTCATCGAAGAGCGAACGGGTGTGTCCATTGCGACAATCTTTCATCATGAAGGTGAGGAAGGCTTCCGTGCGCGGGAGCAAGCAGTGATCTCAGACCTTACGGCGTTGGACAATATTGTATTGGCTACGGGCGGTGGAGCCACTATCTTGGAAGACAATCGAAAGTCATTGGGTTCGACGGGTTTCGTTGTCTATTTGAAGGCTCAGGTTGAGGATTTATGGAAGAGAACGCAAACAGATAAAAATCGACCCCTCTTGGATACAGAGAATCCTCTGGAAAGACTCAAAGACTTATTTCGAGTCAGAGATCCAATCTATACTGCAATAGCAGATTTAGTGGTCGAAACGGGCGAACCGAATCTTCAGACATTTTTAAATAGACTAGAACACGAACTCATCATCGCTCGAGCGCAATGAGACGGGTTGGTAACTGAGGTTATGAGAAATAGGCAGATCAATGTGGGGCTTGGAACCCGAACGTATCCGATTTTTATTGGGCGGAACTCCTTTCGAAATGGAGAGTTGGTTGATTCGTTTGGATTGCGAAGCAGGCGTTACGTTGTGGTTACAAATGATGTGGTGGGCCCCCTTTATTTTGAGCGTGTCGCCAAATTTTTTTCCAACGCGGGAGCTGCGATTGATCAAGTCATTATTCCAGACGGAGAGCGATTTAAGACGCAAAAGACGCTCAGTTCAATTTACGATCAGTTGATAGAAAAACGGGTCGATCGATCGACCACTATAGTCGCGCTAGGTGGCGGGGTTGTAGGTGATGTGGCAGGATTCGCAGCTGCCACATATCAGCGAGGGGTTCCTTTAGTGCAAATTCCCACGACATTGCTGGCGCAGGTTGACTCCTCCGTTGGTGGCAAGACCGCAATCAATCATCCTGCTGGAAAAAATATGATTGGTTCTTTTTATCAGCCTCAAGCTGTTCTCATTGACTTAGAGATGTTGCAAAGCTTGCCTGAGCGAGAATTCAAGGCGGGGTTAGCTGAAGTCGTTAAGTATGGGGCTATTATGGATGCCGCCTTTTTTCTTTGGCTCGAAAAAAATGTGACCCTACTTATGAAACGAGATTTGGATGCGTTGGGTTATGCGGTAGAGCAGTGTTGTAAGAGTAAGGCGAAGGTTGTTGAGGATGACGAGACCGAATCAGGGTCAAGAGCACTATTGAATTTTGGGCATACTTTCGGTCATGCGATTGAGGCCGGCCTCGGCTATGGGGCATGGCTTCATGGAGAGGCTGTTGCAGTTGGCATATTGCTGGCATCGCGATTGTCGGTGTTAATGGGGACTTTGACTCAATCGGATTGGAATCGTATACAGCAGTTGTTGAGCGGGCTTGGGCTGCCGGTCGATGCGCCTGATTTAGGTCGAGATCGTTACTTAGAGCTGATGGGGTATGACAAAAAAGTGCTCGATGGCAAATTGCGTTTAATTTTATTGAAAAGTTTGGGCAAGGCCTACGTTACTGGAGATTTTCCCAAGGATCTGCTTGTTGAAGTGCTCGACGGAGTAGGGCGTTAATCATGTCAGTTGAGTTGCTTGCCAGCTATGCGGTCCCTATGAACGCTACTTTAGGTCGCCGATTCGATGAGGAGAAAGCCTTCGGGCGCACGGAATTTCAAAGAGATCGAGATCGAATTATTCATTCAACGGCCTTTCGTAGGCTCGAGTATAAGACTCAGGTTTTTGTGAATCATGAAGGAGATCATTTTAGAACGCGATTAACTCATAGTTTAGAGGTTGCCCAGATCGCGCGATCTATTGCAACTAACCTCAGATTAAACGTTGATCTCGTCGAAGCAATTGCGTTAGCTCATGATTTAGGCCACACGCCATTTGGTCATAGCGGTCAGGACGCATTAAATGAAAGCATGAGAGAATATGGCGGGTTTGAACATAATCTTCAGTCTTTGAGAGTCGTCGACCACTTGGAGTATAGGTATGCTCAGTTCGATGGGTTAAATTTGTGTTTTGAGACGAGAGAGGGAATTTTGAAGCATTGTTCGTTAAATAATGCCAAAGATCTCGGGGAAATTGGAGTGCGGTTTATCGAGAACCGCCGGGCCTCTCTGGAGGCTCAGTTAGCGAATATGGCGGATAGCCTTGCTTATAATAACCACGATATTGACGACGGGTTGCGATCTGGTTTGCTTGACCTCCAGCATATGAGCGGGCTCCCAGTTTTTGGGGAACATTTAAATGCTGTTGCGCACGAGTACCCGAGTATTGATGTGGAGCGCAAAGCCAGTGAGGCCATTAGACGTACGGTGAACAGTTTTGTTATTGATCTCACACATGAGAGTGAGTGTCGAATTCAAGAAGCTAACCCATCCACTTTGGACGACATCCGTTCGCTGCCGGCATTGATTTGCTTTAGTGAGGGAATGGAGTTTAAGCATCGAGAATTGCAGCGGTATTTGCATCAACATCTGTATCGTCATTACAAAGTTCAAAGAATGGCTGATAAAGCTAAGCGAGTGGTTCAGGGCTTATTTAAGGCTTTTAATGACGATGTTGGGCTTCTGCCTCCCCGTTATCAAATTCAGGCTAAGACCGATACCCCTAGAGCCATTGCAGATTACATTGCCGGAATGACGGATAGATACGCAATGAAGGAGTATCGACAGTTGTTCCACGTGGATAGTTTTTAAGCAAAATCACCTTGTATTGATCAAATACCTTGTATCACGGTAAACTAGGATGTTTTGTTTAAATCCGGTGCTCAGCCGGATTTGTTGTCTTTGGGGATATTTTTTAAGTTTTCGGAGTCCTACTGTAAGAATTAAAGATATATAGAGAGGCAAGATTGTGACTAAGTTTGTAAAACCGGTTGCCCAAGGGCTTTATAACCCGGGCAACGAGCATGATGCGTGTGGGGTTGGCTTTGTAGCTCACATCAAAGGAGGCAGAAGTCACAGTATTGTGCAAAAAGGGTTGGAGGTTTTAGATAACTTGACCCATCGTGGTGCAACTGGCTTTGATTCGTTGTTAGGTGATGGGGCGGGCATCTTAGTGCAAATTCCTGATGAGTTTTTTCGGGGTCTGTCAGGTTTGGGGTTCGAATTGCCGCCCATTGGTGCCTACGGTGTAGGCATGGTGTTTTTGCCTCAGAATGAGGCTGTCCGATCAAATATAGAGCGTCTTCTAGAGGATTTCACTCAGGCTGAGGGCCAGGATGTACTTGGATGGCGAGATGTTCCCGTTGATAATTCGGGAATCAGTCAAACTGCGAGAGATGTGGAACCAGTAGTGCGTCAAATTTTTGTTGGCCGTGGTGGGAATTGCACAAGTGTTCAGGACTTTGAAAGAAAGCTTTTTGTGATTCGAAAGCAAGTTGAACATGGAGCTGCTGCGTCATATGAGGTCGGAGCGGGTGGTTTCTATTTCCCATCGATGTCTGCTAGAACAATTATCTACAAGGGGATGCTGCTAGCGAGCCAAGTTGGCGATTATTATTTAGACCTTTTAGACTCAACATTCACATCCGCTTTAGCTTTGGTTCATCAACGCTTTTCTACAAACACCTTCCCAAGCTGGGAGCTTGCGCATCCATTTAGGATGATCGGGCACAATGGCGAGTTCAATACACTGCGTGGGAATGTCAACTGGATGAAGGCGCGACAGCAAGCCTTAACTTCGCCAGTCATGGGGGAGGATCTTGCCAAATTGTGGCCCCTGATTGAGGACGGGCAGTCTGATTCCGCTAGTTTTGATAACGCACTCGAGTTGCTTGTTTTGGCCGGGTATACGCCAGCACAGGCGATGATGTTATTGATCCCGGAAGCATGGTCTGGCAACGCGCTTATGAGTCCGGAGCGTAAAGATTTCTTTGAGTACCACGCGCCGGTCATGGAGCCTTGGGATGGCCCCGCGGCGGTAGCCTTTACTGATGGCATTCAGATAGGCGCCACTTTGGATCGTAATGGCCTGAGACCTGCTCGCTATGTCGTCACGAAAGATGACTTAGTTATCTTGGCGTCTGAGGTTGGGGTTTTACCGATTAACGAAGAGAACATAGCTCACAAGTGGCGGTTAGAACCAGGGAAGATGTTGTTGATCGACACAGATCAGGGACGCATTATTGGCGACGAGGAAATTAAAGAAACTTTGATCGCTGAGCGAGATTACGGTGCACTTTTGCGCGAGTCGGTAGTGAGCCTCACAGACCTGCATTCCGATAAGGCTGCAAGTGTGCCCAGAGATGCTCCGGGGCTACTGGATCTTCAGCAGTCTTTTGGCTTTACCCAAGAAGATATTAAGTTTGTTTTGATGCCAATGGCGGAGTTAGGTCAGGAAGCAACAGCATCAATGGGGAATGATTCCCCGCTTGCCGTTTTGTCTGACAAAAACAAGTCCCTCTACAGTTATTTCAAGCAGTTGTTTGCGCAAGTTACAAATCCACCGGTCGACCCGATTCGCGAAGAGTTGGTAATGTCTTTAATCTCTTATATTGGCCCTAAGCCTAATTTACTCGGAGTCGATTATGCGACAGTAACAAAGCGGCTTGAAGTCGCCCAACCGATCTTAGGTTCCGAGGATTATGAGGCGCTCCTTAATATCGGGCAGAGCACTGGCGGAGACTTTGATAGCGAGACCATTGATACGACGTTTACCCGAGATGATGGCCCAGATGGAATGGAACGCGCATTACAAGCGATTTGCGATCAAGCCGAACGTGCTGTTCACAATGGTAAGACGATATTGATTTTGACCGACAGGGCGGTTAGTCCGGTAAGAGTCGCGATCCCAGCTTTGTTGGCAACGAGTGGAGTACATCATCATTTGGTGCGAAGTGGTTTGCGCACGAAGACCGGTCTTGTTGTTAGTACGGGCTCAGCGCGCGAGGTGCACCATTTTGCCCTGCTCGCCGGCTATGGCGCGGAAGCGATCCACCCCTGGTTGACGATGGAGACACTTGCGGCGATATCGGATGAACTCAAACAGGATTCAGACACAAATCAAAAAAACTTTATCAAAGCGGTTGGCAAAGGCTTGAATAAGGTTATGTCAAAAATGGGCATCTCGACTTACCAGTCCTACTGCGGCGCTCAAATTTTCGAGGCTATTGGCTTAAATACTCAGTTCATTAAGCGATTTTTTACAGGAACGTCGAGTAATGTTGAAGGCATTGGGTTGCAGGAGATTGCTGAGGAATCTATTAAGGAGCACTTAAGGGCATTTAGCGAAAAAGATCCAACTTTAATATCAGCGCTTGATGCGGGGGGTGAGTATGCTTTCCGTGTGCGTGGTGAAGCGCACATGTGGACACCGGATTCTATTGCGACACTCCAGCGTGCAACAAGAACTAATGAATATTCTACTTATAAGGATTATGCGCAGATGATCAACGAGCAAAGTCGGCGACATATGACTTTGCGCGGACTCTTTGAGATAAAGCCTTTGTCAGGTCCGATTTCAATAGATGAGGTAGAGCCTTGGACTGAGCTTGTTAAGCGTTTTGCTACCGGGGCTATGTCATTGGGCTCAATTTCGACTGAAGCCCACGCCACACTTGCGATTGCGATGAATCGTATTGGGGGTAAGTCAAATACTGGTGAAGGGGGGGAGGATCCCGGGCGATTTAAAACAGTGAAATCCAAAACGAGTATAAAGAATGTTTTGGGCTCCGTTGTTGTGGCTGATGTTGATCTTGAAGAGGGAGATTCACTTCGTTCTAAAATCAAGCAAGTTGCGTCAGGCCGATTCGGCGTTACAGCGGAATATCTTGCGAATGCTGATCAAATTCAGATTAAGGTCGCTCAAGGGGCAAAGCCTGGTGAGGGAGGACAGTTGCCTGGACATAAAGTCTCACAATATATAGCGAAGCTTAGATTTTCAGTTCCAGGAGTAGGGCTTATTTCGCCGCCACCGCATCACGATATATATTCGATTGAGGACTTGGCGCAGTTAATCCATGACCTTAAAAATGCAAATCCTAAAGCTTCGATCAGCGTCAAACTTGTTTCTGAGATCGGAGTTGGCACAGTAGCTGCTGGTGTTTCTAAGGCGAAATCAGATCACATTGTCATTGCTGGACACGATGGTGGCACGGGGGCGTCTCCAATGTCGTCGATTAAGCACGCAGGTTCCCCATGGGAGCTGGGTTTGTCTGAAACTCAGCAAACTTTAGTGCTTAATCAGCTTCGAGGTCGTGTTGTTGTGCAAGTAGATGGCCAAATGAAGACCGGTAGAGATGTGATCATAGGAGCCTTGCTCGGAGCTGATGAGTTCGGATTTGCGACAGCGCCTTTAGTCGTAGAGGGCTGTATCATGATGCGCAAATGCCACCTAAATACGTGCCCAGTGGGTATCGCAACTCAGGATCCAGTCTTGAGAAAGAAATTTTCAGGAAAACCCGAACATGTGATCAATTTTTTCCATTTTGTAGCACAGGAAATGAGAGAGATCATGGCCGAGATGGGCGTACGTAGCCTTAATGAACTTATCGGGCGATCTGATTTGCTTGATACCAAGCAAGGAGTCGAACATTGGAAAGCAAAAGGGTTAGATTTCTCTAAGATTTTTTATCGACCGGATATGCCTGATGAAGTGGCTAGACGTCACCTCGAGAGCCAAGACCTGTCTCTTATACACATCTCCGAGCCCACGAGACAGGCAGAAATCTC
>OJFL01000387.1_pt1 | contig 23265 bp, 24 predicted proteins | sample 1594131 | NCBI WGS metagenome assembly OJFL01 (sample SAMN05416782, study PRJEB24817) | seawater metagenome | isolation source: Sea water | place: Canada:Atlantic | collected 2013-07 | reverse complement strand
CGAGATTTCTGCCTGTCTCGTGGGCTCGGAGATGTGTATAAGAGACAGCTTAAAAGCGAATGCCTGCCATACTGAACCAATGCCTTATGTGAATGCTTATACTCGAAACGGAAAAACGGTTTTCTTACTAGCCGACGGCTCGATGTTTAATTTAACCGCAGGTTATGGAGATAGTTTAAACGCGTTTGACGTGACATTAGCGGTAATGGCCGCAGGCATAGGTCATATTGTAGGGGAGGGGGAGTCTCATGAAAGAGGACTTTATCTGCTGCCTGAATCGGCATGGTCTTCGGCACTTTAGCAATGCGCGCAGACATTGGCTTTAATAGCCAATGTCTGCGAATACCTAAAAGGTATGTTTAGTTTTTTGTGATCTGAAGGCGTGTGTTTGCCAACGTAAGATTACTGGTGGAAAAGCGGTTAAACTTGTTTGCTGACACTGAACGCTCAAAGTTCTCTACGCAAAGCGTGGCTTTGCTTTCTAAGCAGTTTAATACAGCAAGGTTGTTAAGCGCGATGCTTTTGTTACCCGACTGCTCAACTGCTTTCTCACAATGAGTTTGAGCGGCTTCTAAGTTACTTGTGGCAATGTGAGCCACGCACAAGTTTGTGTGCAAAGGCGCTTGCATAGATGCTACAGATGTACGAGCAAGTTGAGCATTAAGTTTGCGAATACCACTGGCGTAATCGCCGTTTTCTACGTCTTGAACGCCGTATACATCCTCTACAGTAGTTCGTAGTTTAAATACACTGTTATCACTTTGCGCTAACGCACTGGTCGCAAAAAGAAGAGTGGTTGCTAGGGTTAGAACTTTAATCATGATATTTTCCCACTTGTCGCGTTAGTTAATTTGTTTTTAGACTTATCGATGCGTGAACTTTCACGTGGCTGATAAGGCATTGGTTAACGTTTTGTTAAACGATGATTGGAGAATAGTGACTTTTACTGTAATTACATGATGAAAAGATAATTACGTACTCACTTCTTTCTAATGAAAACCTAATGTTCATTATTTTTTTGTTTATTTTTATTTATTTCAAATGCTTAATTTTTTTTGATTGAGGTTTTTAAGTGCCTTCCACGTTATTCAGAATTGAAAGTTTTGTCGTTAATACCGCAGATAACACCATTTCTTGCGATGAACGCGCAGTGAAGGTAGAGCCAAAATGTATAAAAGTGTTAAATGTATTGGCAGACAATGCGCCTGAGGCAGTAAGTCGTGAATATATTCACAAGGCTGTCTGGGGAGAACGCGTGGTTGTCGATGAGGCACTTTCACGTGTTATTTCGCAATTACGCCATGCTCTGAATGACAATAAATCTAAAAGGCTGATAAAAACGATACCCAAACTGGGGTACAAACTAACCGTAACCCCAAGCTATGTTAATAGCGAAACCTCTAAAAGTGATGCTCGAGCACCAAAGACATCATCAACTCAGTCTTTATCTGCTAACAGCCACGAAAATGCAGCCCATACAAATGAGAAAACCACTAGATTGGAGGGCAACAGCCCTGAGCTTTTAGACAGCCCTGAGCGTAAAGACAGCCCTGAGCTTGTAGACAGCCCTCAGCCTGCAAACGCTTCAGAGCCTACATCAACTCGCTCTGATACCAATGCCAATAAGGTGTCGGCATCTACCTCATCAAATGCTCGCCATAAAGTGTGGCTAGCTATAGTGGCTCTCATTGTGATAGCGGCACTATTCTTTACCATGAGCAGAACTACTATATTAAAGACAGACAGTCAGCATGAAACCTCTCAGCAAGGCATAACAACTTCTGTTGCAATACTTCCTTTTAGTCAGATTTCAGATGATACAGATTCGTCGTATATTTCCCTTGGTTTAACAGAAGAAATTAGTTCAAGCTTATCGACAACACCCGGCTTCAACGTGCCTTCGCGCTACTCTACACTAGCGCTAACTAAACAAGGCTTATCGTTAGCCGATATTGCCAAAACGCTAAATGTGAATTACGCCCTTGAGGGCAGCGTTAGAAGAATTAATCAAAGCTTCAGAATATCGGTAAGATTAATTGCTCCATATGAGGATAAAACGCTGTGGAGTGAGCAATACGACGTAACCAGTAATGATTTACTCAAAGTACAATTAGATATTTCCAATGCAATTATTACCCGTGTATCTGCTACCAATACCGCATCGGAATCTGTATTAAAATCGGGTATTACAGACAATGCCGCTGCTTATCAAGCCTACCTTAAAGGTACATATTGGTGGATGAATGGCACAACCAGTGAGTGGTTTACCAAAGCTGAAAAAGCGTTTCTACAGGCTGTGAACCAAGACCCCACATTCTCGGCGGCTTATGGCAGTCTTGCTTATATTTATGCCCGCTATAACTTCTACGATTTGTACATACCGCAAGAGGAGGCGCTACCCAAAGCAAACGCTGCAATTGATAGCGCACTGAGATTAAACCCTTATGATGCCAATGCACATAATGCTACGGCTATTCTGGCTACCCTTGATTACCGTTTCGATGACGCTCAAGCAGCGTTAAATCGAGTGCTAAGTCGCAATGCTGACAATTCAACAAGCCTGTATCTTTCCTCTGAGTTAGCGTTGGCGAAACTGCAGCCAGAACGCGCGCTTTCGCTCGCTCAGCAGGCTCTAGATAAAGAGCCACTTTCACCTTGGGTAAACGTTAATCTGGCCATCGTGCATTATTGGCGGGGAGAAACCTCGTTAGCCTTGGCAACGTTAAAACGAGCCCTAGAAATAGACGATATGTACACATGGGCCTATGTATGGAAGGCGAGGATACTGGCGTTAGAAGGCAATAATGCCGCTGCAATAGAAGCAATGGAAGCGTGTTTGTCTATTGATCCATTTTCTTCGGTAAATGCCGCGTATCTGGGAAATCTACATTCGCTGGCAGGAAATAACAGCAAAGCTACGCAATGGTTTACCCATGCAGCATCTTTGCTTGGAGATAGCACCATAGCTCGCTTTTGGAAAACTCATGCTAGTCGTTTACGCAAAAGTGACGTAACTAACACTGATATTGCGCTTATGGAATCTCTTCTTTCTGAGCAAACCCAGGCGTTTAGCGTTATCCCGCTACTTACCGATGGCTACATAGCCACCGAGCAACAAAAAAGCGGTTATGAGGTAATACTCAATCATTTTCCATCTTTAACCAAACCCACTCCAATTGTGAATAGTCACAATGTAGAAGCCGCTCTAGCTCTGGTTAGACTCTCTAGCGATGCGCCTCAAAAGGCTGTTCACATCGAAAAGGCTCTCAACGAATTTTTGCGTACCTACTCGCGGTGGGCAGCTCTTTCTGGATTACAGTCTCGTTATGACAAATTAAGTAAACGCAGATATAAAAAAAGCGAGGACGCTTCATGACGACCTCGCTTTTGCTCTTTAATGAAAAAATAGACTAGCGGCGCTTGAACGGCGGATGGCCGCTAAAATTCGTTGAGCTTTCCGACTCGTTAGTCATTTCAAACTGCGCAACATCTACCACCGGTACGCACTCTACAGAGCGTTTGAATGGCGGTTTGCCGCGCATATCTACGCTCATTCTATTTTCACATTCTGTAGACGCATTCAGCAGTTCGAATTGCGCTACATCGTGTTCGCTCACTTCAACAAGCTCACGTTTGAAGGGAGGCTTTCCGGTGCGATCAACAATTATCATTTTTTTCACGCTGGCGTCGTTGGCACCAGATTCAGCGCTCAAAGCAGCAAAGGGAGACGCCGCTAGCGAAGATAAAAACAAAAGAAGCAATATAGATTTTTTCATAATGAATCCTCATTTAACCAGTGAGTTCAATGTTACTACGTGTGAAGTTTAACTTTTGATGACTAAAAAATAATCCTATCTCGCGATAGCTAAAAACTATCAATTTTGTAGAGGTTATAAAGATAGCTTAGTCAGAAAAAGGTGGGGTTGCACGTTTTGTGTGCTGTTATGCTCTGAGGTGGTGCGTGGAAAACCATGGAGCGCCAAAATCAATCTAAAAATCAGTAGGTTATTTTTTGGCTTTTTAATTGCAAACCTCTGTTCAGCTAAAAGTAGTTACACCACTACACCGTGAAGTTTGAGAGAATGAGTATGAACAGATATTTCAACGCTTTGAAAACAGCATCTTCGGCAGTGATGTCAGCCATGCTGGTTTGTTTATTTCTGACGAGTATCAACGCTTCTGCAAATTCTTTTTTACTAACAAGCAGTGGTGGTGGAACCTTGTATCTTCAATCTTCTGATGAAGAGCATAGAGTGTTCAATTATCTCATCGATACAGGCTCTTCTTTAACCATTCTCAATAAGGCCACATTCAAAGCGTTTAAAAGTGAACAGAGCGTAAAACAAGACGGTGTTGTTATTGCCAAACTGGCCAACGGCCGCAAGCAAAAAGTAAAGCTATATACCATACCGCTACTGACGCTAAGCGCTGATTGTCACTTCGAAAATGTGAAAGTGGCAGTCATGGATAATCAGCACAACATCTTAGGTATGGAGGTGCTTAGCAGAGCCGCGCCTTTCGGTATTCAAATGTCACCGCCCACGCTAACGCTTAACCAATGTGATGATGAATTGATGCCCGAATTGGTTGCAAAAAACACCAACAATTAGTGGCGCACAATCAGTAGCCCCGACCTCTCTCGACAATGCGTGTTAATAATGTAAATTAGCCTTGCAATACCATTCCTGCATTCCCACGCTTTGCTAGAAAACTTGCCAGCGCCTTCTGAGTGGGCAATCATCTATGCGGATTGGTATTTTAATTTTAGATGTATAAGGCTCACCACATGCAAATAGGCGGAAAAACACAGCAAGAAGCATTAGAATCTTTACGCGACATGACTACAGACATGTCGCCTATTCTCATTTCTGAATATACCGCGCGTATTGAAAAAGCACAGCAGTTCATGCAGACAAACGGTATTGCAGCGCTGTATTTAAATGCTGGAACTAATCTAGCATATTTCACCGGAATGCAATGGTACGCCAGCGAGCGATTAGTTGGCGCTATTTTACCTGCGCAAGGTGATGTGGTGTATATTGCCCCCGCTTTTGAAATCGAATCTCTAGAAGAGCGTAAAGTTATAGCCGGCGATATTATTGGCTGGCAAGAGCATGAAAGTCCTTATGCGCTCTTTGCTTCATTATTGAGTGATATAGATACTGCGGGTGGTAGCAAGGTAGGTATTGACGAATCTACTCAGTTTTTCATTGCAGATGGTTTTCGCAAAGTGTTACCCACTTCTTTTGAGATTATTAATGGTAGTGAGGTAACAGCACATTGCCGCATGCATAAGTCTGAGAATGAATTAGCCCTCATACAACGAGCTATGGACATGACGCTAGCCGTACATAAAGCCACGGCGAGTATGCTTAAAGTTGGTATGACAACCACAGACGTTGAGGCTTTTATTAATGAAGCACATAAAAAGGTTGGTGCCAGTGGCAGTTACTTTTGCATTGTATTGTTTGGAAAGGCCACCTCGTTCCCTCATGGAGTTAAAGATCCGCAGGTTCTTAAAGCCAACGATTTGGTTTTAATTGATACTGGGTGCAAGCTGCATGGGTATCTCTCAGATATTACGCGAACCTATTGTTTTGGTGAGCCAAGTGACAAGCAAAAGCGACTTTGGAACAGCGAAAAGAAAGCACAGATAGCGGCATTTAATACCGCCAGTATTGGAAATACTTGCGGAGCTGTTGATGCCGCTGCGCGCGAGAGTCTGCAAGCCGATGGGTTAGGGCCTGATTATACGCTGCCTGGCCTACCTCACAGAACAGGTCACGGAATTGGTATGGATATTCACGAATGGCCGTATTTAGTGAAAGATAACCCACACCCTCTAGCAGCGGGAATGTGCTTCAGCAATGAGCCTATGATTGTGGTTCCCGGTGAGTTCGGTATCAGATTAGAAGATCACTTTTATGTCACTGAAAACGGGCCAGTGTGGTTTACACAGCCCAGCAAATCTATCACCGAGCCGTTTAATTTTTAAGCAGCATTATAGGCAGGTAATCATAAATAGCAGTGATTCTTCAAACTAGATAAACATCATTAGTACAGCTCTTTTCAATGCTCTACACTAGCGAAATGTAAATTAGATGTAAAAATGCCGATTTAACCGTCGGCTTGGTTGTATTTTGCGAGGGTGAATGATGTCTGGAACTAGTGCCGTGAACAATCAAGCAAATAATGAAGAAATCACCATGTTTAAAGACATGGTGTTACGTTTTATAGACCAAGAAATTTTGCCCAACTACGAGCAATGGGAAAAAGATCATCATATGCCTCGTGAACTTTGGCACACCATGGGCAGCGCTGGTATGTTGTTGGTTGATATGCCAGAAAAGTACGGCACGGCAGACGCAAGTTTTGACGTTTGCCAAATGATTCAGGAAGAAATGTGCCGACTAGGATTACACAGCCTGGCAACGGGATATAACATTCACGCCAACATTGTGGCTCCCTACCTATTAAATATTGGTACCGAAGAGCAAAAAGACTATTGGCTTCCTAAAATGGCTACAGGAGAAGTGCTTACCGCATTGGCGATGACCGAGCCTAATGCGGGAAGTGATGTGGCCGGAATGAAAACCAATGCGGTTAAAGACGGCGATAGCTACATTTTAAACGGCTCCAAGGTGTTTATTACCAACGGTAATCAAGCCGACATGATTATTGTATGCGCCAAAACCGACCCAAAAGCCGGAGCAAAAGGCGTGTCTTTATTTTTAGTAGACACGAGTTTGCCGGGTTTCTCCACGGGTAAGCCCATTCACAAAATTGGTCAACACAGCAGCGACACGGGTGAACTCTTTTTCGAAAATATGCGAATACCGGCCAACGCCTTGTTAGGCGAAGAGGGGAGAGGATTCGTCTATCTGATGCAGGAATTACCCCGAGAACGTTTGGGGTGTGCGGTACAGGCTATTGGCCATGCACAAGGGGCGCTAGATCTTACTATCGATTATGTAACCCAACGCAAGGCGTTCGGTCAAACAGTGGGGCAATTTCAAAATACCCGGTTTAAATTGGCGGAATGCCAAACAGAACTTGAAATGTGTAGAGCGCTGCTTGAAAAGCATATGGATAAGTTCAGTCGAGAAGAGATGACAGTAACCGATGCAGCTATGCTCAAACTAGCCGCTACCGAAATGCAGGTGAAAATGGTAAATGAATGCCTGCAGCTGTTCGGTGGTTATGGTTACACCGATGAATATCCTATTTCGCGCTTTTACCGAGATGCTAGGGTGCAAACCATCTATGCCGGCAGCTCTGAAATTATGAAAGAGGTTATTGCACGAGGAATGCTAGGGCGTTAATCGAGAATTTTAATACCAACAACAAAAAATAATAAGCCCGCTTAATTTGCGGGCTGCTTTTTTTTACGGATTCTTTTACGACTGTTTTATAGTTCTTTTATAAAAACACCGGCATGCTTGCCTAAGCGGTCTATCAAGGCATCACCAAGCGCAGAGGCAGGTGTCCAAAATCCGCCTTTTACATGCGGAGTATCTTTTGCCAGGCAAAGCGCAGCCTGAGACAGCATTTTTGCAGTGCTTCCATAGCCTGGGTCTTTATCGCCTGTCACTTTCACTGTTTGCATTTCGCCATTACTAAGCTGAGCATAAAAGCGCATGTCGAACATGCCGTTTTCCTGCTCTTCCCGCGAGGGGCCTTCACCAGGCTTTGGTAAAATATGATCTGCAAGAAGGTTTCTCAAAGGAGAAAAACTTGCCGCTCCTACAAAAGCACCTAAACCGAGTGTAGTTATCCAGGCCTTACTGGCTGTTTTGCTCGACATTGCTTCATCGTAGCTAAACTCTTGCCCATACATGCTACTTAAAAGCTTATTACTGCGGTGAACAATACGTTCGTTGATGGCTGCCATAACAAAAGGCATTGTCCAAATACCGAGTTCGCTGTCGTATTCCGCCTTTTTGTGGTTTTTCTGCCGCTGATGGAACGGATGCTCAGGGCCGCAAAGCACATAGGGGTTTACTAACAACTTTCTTAAACTTGCGTCTTCACCTGCCTCTTTGAGCACATTTAACATGCTGGCAATGGTGCCACCCGATGCAGCGCCTTTAAGCTTATATACTCGCATCTTAATTTGTGAAGCTGGTTTGCCTGTTTTTTCTATAGCGAGCTTTTGCGAAAAATATACGCCGAGGTCTGACGGTATTGAGTCGAAACCCGAGCAATGAATTATTCGTGCACCCGAGTGCTTGGCTTCATCCTCGTACTTGTCGAGCATCGCCTTTATCCATTGAGGCTCGCCAGTTAAGTCGCAATAGTCAGTACCGGTTTGTGCACACACTTTAACTAGTGTTTCACCATACAGTGCATATGGCCCCACGGTTGAGATAATCACGTTGGTTTTCTCGCACAATGCGGTAAGCGCGGTTTCGTCGCTAGCATCAGCAATAAAGTGCGGTAGTTCAGTTAAATTGTGCTGTGCTTTTAATGCTATGAGTTTCTGTTCATCTCGACCTGCTATAGCCCACGAAAACTCGTTTTGGGGCAAGCCAGATAAGTATTCAACCATGATCTTGCCAACGAATGAGGTGGCGCCATAAAGAAGAATGTCAAAAGATTCAGGTTGTTTTGCAGCTGGCATAGGGGACCTATTCGGTTTTGTCGTGCTTCATCAACCAGGCATAAGCGGTTGTGAAAGCCGGCTCTTGAAATTGTTTTAACCCGGTTTCTGCAAATGGTACGGCAACGGGGTTTCTCCGCAATGACTCTTTAATGTCAGTAGGGCTAAATACTACAACGTCTAAACCGTCAATTAATTCAATGGCAGCCTCGAGTTTAAAGCCAATAGCGCTGCCAGCAAACTTACCTTTGCTCTGGCGCTGGCGAATAATTACTGCGTCAATTTTGTAATCGGCAACCAGCTTAGCGAAGGTGCTTTGAAAGCTTTTAAGCCCCTTAGCGCTGGTGTCTGCTAATGTTAACCGGCGCGAACGGCAGTCGGGAATGTGAAACAAACCATCGATAAGCGACAGCAGACACACCGTTGCCTCGTTACTCTTTATATCTATACCGCAGACTTTCATATTAATTCCTATATCTATTTGCCTTCAGTATAACCCGATTCGATACTTTTACGGCACTTAGGCTACAATTTTCCCTTTTTCAATGCCATTTCGCTGCCCTTAATTTGGTGAAGAGCGCATTAACATCTGTATTCGGTGATAAATTCGGTAAAAAAACGCCTATTCTAGTTCGATAAACTCTATCGCTAAGTGCATGGCTAACGCGCCTTCTCTCCCTTCAACTAGGTCGTAGAGCGTGTATTGATCGAGCTCGGCAATAAATTTTGATGTTGCATCTTGAAGAATAGTTCTCAGCCTGCAAGACGGTGAAATAACACATTTGTTGGTTGGTGAAGCAAAGCACTCAGCTAGAGCCACGTCTTCTACCGTGAGCCTAAATACTTTTCCGATATTTATGGCTTTGGGAGCTAAAGCCAGTCGAACACCGCCTCCACGCCCTTTTGTGCCTAAAATGTACCCGTGCTCAATAAGCAAGGTAATTACCTTCTTCAAGTGGTTGTAAGAGACAAAGTACGCGTCTGCAATCTCACTGGTCTTTACTTTTTTGTTGTTCCGCAACGCCAAATAGATAAGAACGCGAAACGCCAAATTCGTAAATGTGTTTATTTTCATAGGTCATCTAAAAAATCGATTGATGTAATCGTCAAATTTTACAGTAATGTAAAAATTAAATATATATTTAGAATATACTTTATTGTATATTTTGTTCTAAGGTAGAACAAAATGAAATAAGGTGGCGTAATGACAATTCTTGGCTACATTGCAGCCGTGCTCATGGGCATGGTGCTCGGTGTAATAGGCGGTGGCGGCTCAATACTTACTGTACCAATACTGGTTTATCTAATGGGAGTGGCTCCAGATGTGGCGACGGGTTACTCATTGTTAATCGTTGGAGCTACTGCTGCTTACGGTGCTGTACGGTATTTTAAAGAAGGGCTAGTAGACGTTAAGTCCTCCATATTATTTGCCATTCCCTCAATTATTGCCGTTTATCTATCTCGCGCTTACTTAATGCCGTCAATTCCAGAAACTATAGAGTTTCAATCAATAGCGATAGAAAAGAACTTGGGCATTATGGTTTTGTTTGCTTCTTTAATGCTTGCCTCCGCTGCGATGATGTTGAAAAAGGCATACAGCAAAGCGACTCCCTCCAAAGTAACAGCCGAAAACACCTCTCCCAATATTGCCCTCATTGTTGTAGAAGGCGCTGTGGTTGGCGTGATCACCGGCATTCTTGGCGCAGGCGGTGGCTTTCTTATTATTCCAGCGCTGGTTCTAATTTTGGGAATGCCCATGAAAAATGCTGTGGGCGCTTCTCTTTTCATAATCGCACTTAAGTCGTTAATTGGCTTTGTTGGCGATTTACAAACTGGGATCCAATTGGAGATGCCTTTGCTTCCACTCATGTTGGTAGCGACGTTCATTGGGATGGCAATCTCCACGAAGGTAGCGGGGAAGCTAGATGGTGCAGCTTTACAAAAGTTTTTTGCATTTTTCACTCTAGTTATCGCCGTTTTTATTATGTCAAAAGAGCTTCTTTAAGGGGAATACCATGAACGTTGAAACATTCTACGACAACAAAACAGCAACCTTCACTTATGTACTCTTCGATCCTACTTCGAAGGAATGTGGAGTAATAGATTCGGTTGCCGACTACGATATTTTTTCTGGTCGCGTAACGATGGAGAGCGCCGACAAAGTTGTTGCATTTATCAACGACAATCAGCTTATTAATAAATGGATTTTAGAAACCCACGTACATGCAGATCATATAACGGCGGCGCATTATTTGAAGTCGAAAGTGGGCGGTAAAATTGGCATTGGTTCAGGCATAAAAGCAGTTCTTGATACTTGGTTAGACGTTTTCGAAATTTCAAATGATACGCCCAATGATGGCAGCCAGTTTGATGTGTTATTCGAAGAAGGTGACACGTTTAGCATTGGTGAATATGAAGTAGCAGTTTGGCATACGCCGGGTCATACACCAGCATGTGCGAGCTTTCTAGTCGACGGAAAAATTTTTGTCGGTGATACCATGTTCGCGCCTAACTTAGGCACAGCAAGGTGCGATTTCCCAGGCGGCAGCGCAGAGCAACTCTATAACACCATTCAACGCTTTTTTACTCTGCCTGACGATACCGTTGTACATCTTGGGCACGATTACCCTAAAGAAGGCAGCGAGCCACTTTCTACGCTGACGATCAAAGAGGCAAAAGAAACCAATAAACAAATCCGTCCAGATGTGCCTTTAGCAGAATATGTTGAAAAACGAGAAGCAAGAGATGCCACTCTCGCTGTGCCAAAACTACTGTTGCCGGCTATTCAGGCGAACCTCAGAAATGGGCAATTTGGGGCACCCTCAAAGAGCGGCAAGCAATTTATCAAAATCCCAGTAAACGCTATTTAGGAGGTGGAATATGAAGTACGCTAACGTTACACAACAACTTTCAGTTTCCCCCCAGATTTCAGTTGAAGATATAGAGGCAATAAAAGCCGCTGGGTTCAAATCGATTGTTTGCAATAGGCCAAATGGTGAAGGCGCAGATCAGCCCACATTTTCTGAGATAGAGGCGAAAGCTACCTCAGCGGGTATTCCCTGTGTTTATCAGCCCGTAGTGAGTGGGAAGGTTACAACGGAAGATGCCGTTAAATTTGAAGAGAATCTACAAAAGTTAGAAGGGCCAGTTTTTGCGTATTGCAGAACGGGGACTCGCTCTATTACGTTATGGGCGATGACAGCGGTAAAAACCTTATCTTTTGAAGAGATACTTACCCTTTCGCAAAAGGCAGGTTATGACCTAAGTGGTGTAGTGCGACGCCTAAAAAATAGTGGTGAAACGCCTACCGACCATGCCAATTATTCTCACGCCGTAGTGATTGTGGGAGCCGGGGCTGGCGGTATCGCGGTGGCTTCAAGCCTTAAAGCTCGATGTCCAGACCTCGATATTGCCATTGTTGAGCCAAACGAAGTGCACTATTACCAACCAGGGTGGACACTTGTTGGCGGAGGTGTTTTTAACGCTAATGAAACAGTGAGAACCGTTGCGTCGGTTATTCCACAAAATGTGAAATGGATAAAAGCCGGTGTAGCTGCCTTTTCTCCAAAAGAGAACATGATTGTTGTCGACGGATGCAGAACTGTAAAATATGAGCACTTAGTTGTATGTCCGGGAATCAAACTGGATTGGAGTAAGATTGAAGGTCTCAGTGAAACGCTTGGAGAAAACGGTGTCACCTCCAACTATCGGTTCGACTTAGCACCCTATACGTGGGAATTGGTTAAAAATCTTAAAAAAGGTAAAGCGATATTTTCTCAGCCTCCAATGCCCATAAAGTGCGCTGGTGCGCCTCAAAAGGCAATGTACCTGTCATGTGATCACTGGCTTAAAGAGGGCGTGCTGGGTAATATTGATGTTCAATTTTACAACACCGGAGCCGTGCTCTTTGGCGTTAAAGAATACGTACCCGCGTTAATGGAGTATGTTCAAAAGTACAATGCGCACCTCAACCTTGAGCATCAGCTAGTGAAAGTTGATGGTAAATCAAAAGTAGCATCGTTCAAAAACCTAGCTGAACCAGATGCTCCTCTCGTGGAGACTGAGTTCGATATGCTCCATGCTGTTCCTCCGCAATCGCCACCTGATTTTATAAAGGTAAGCCCGCTTGTCGATGCAAACGGCTGGATAGATGTAGATCAGTCGACATTACAGCATAAAATGTACGAGAACATTTTTGCATTAGGTGATGCAACAAACTCTCCCAACGCAAAAACCGCAGCAGCAGCCCGAATGCAAGCGCCAGTAGTAGCAAACAACTTGCTTTACGAGCGAGGAGTTCAAACAGGTAAGGCAATATACAATGGTTATGGAAGCTGCCCTTTAACGGTAGAGCGCGGCAAAGTGGTACTCGCGGAGTTTGGTTACGGCGGTAAGATTTTAAATAGCATGCCGTCATGGGTGTTAGATGGCACTAAGCCGTCCCGTCTCGCTTGGTATTTAAAAGAAAAATTGCTTCCACCTATCTATTGGGAAGGCATGCTTAAAGGGCGCGAATGGTTGGCAAAGCCTAAAACGCACACACCTCAATAAGTATTGCTCTTTATCTTACTGTGTTGAGAGCCTGATTTTCGTATACTTAATTTTTGAGAAGCATGCTTTTGATAGGCTGTGTCTTGGTAAGCTGGCCCTTGACCAAAAAAATAGCGCGATGCAGCTGATAATGCGGGAGCAAACACGATAAGTAATAACGCTATTGTTCCCGCTTTTTTGTTGAAACACATTTTGTGTTCTACCGATTAGTGTCTAACGGCAAACCTTTCCTATGCCACTCATCCATACCCCCTGCTACAGAAAATACGTAGCGATGACCCATCTCATAAAGAGACTTGGCTGCTAACGCCGAGCGCCCACCCGACCTACAAATTAAGTAGATACTGCGTTGGGCTAAATCCTCAATAGCATCTTTCTCTTCACAATGATGTGACAACAGCGGGTGACTACTTATCTTCATCTCAAGTAGCCCCCTTGGCATATTAACCGCTGCTGCGATATGCCCGTGTTGATACTCTTCGTTTTCTCTAACGTCGATTAAAATGACATCGGGTTGTGTTAACGCAATCATCAGGTCGTCTACGGTAACTTCTTCAACACAGGCTTTGACTTCACTAATGTAAACCTTTGGCGTTTTCATTTGGGGAGCCTCAAAGTTGATTAATCGGTACTTTGATGTAGCTCACTTGGTTATCTTCCGGCGGTGGTAATTCACCTGCTCTTACGTTTAATTGTATTGAAGGAAGAATCAAGCGAGGCATACTCAATGTAGCGTCTCGTGCTTCACGCATCTGAACAAATTCAGCCTTTGAAACGCCGTCTTTAACGTGAATATTGAATTCCTTCTGTTCACCAACTGTCACTTTACTTTCGTGAGTACGATGTTGTGTTGGATAGTCATGGCAAACGTAGATACTCGTTTCTTCAGGTAGTGCCAAAATTCGATGTATTGAGTCGTAAAGGGTGCTTGCACTGCCACCAGGGAAATCACATCGTGCGGTTCCCACGTCCGGCATAAACATGGTGTCACCTACAAATACCGACTCTTTGTTAAGTAAATACGCAATGTCTGCTGGTGTGTGACCGGGTACGTGCATCACTTCAAAGCGCAGGTTGCCAACTTCCAGAATATCACCTTCCTCAAATAGCCTGTCGAACTGCGCACCGTTAGGAAGAAATTCTTTTTCTAAATTGAACAGCGCTTTAAAGACCTTCTGGACCTCTGTAATGCGCGCCCCAATACCAATTTTTGCGTTGTACTTACGCTTGAAAAATGGTGCGGCTGATAAGTGATCAGCGTGGGCATGGGTTTCTAAAACCCACTCAACTTGTAGGCCTCTCTTGTCAATGAAGTCTGCAATTGTTTCAGCACTTTCGGTATGAATGCGACCGGCGCTGTAATCGAAATCTAAAACCGGGTCTATGATCACAGCTTTAGACGTGGATTTGTCTTCTACCACATAAGTAAATGTTTCACTGTCGCTATCTAAAAATGATGTGATTTCAGTTTGTGTACTCATCAAAATCTCCTTAGTAAAGTCAGTGATATAGAAATTCTATATCACTGATAAATAGTCAAAACGTTAGTTAACAGTTAAAGAGACTTTTTACAAAAATACCAATCTACATAGTTGTAACCGGCAGTCTCTCTGCCTTCTGCGTCTTCGATAGTGTGTGGAGGAGGCACAATCACTTCTTCGCCCACTTTCCAGTTTTCAGGGGTAGCACAGCTGTGCTCATCACTGGTTTGTAGCGCTTCAACAAGTCTTACAAACTCGTTAATAGCACGTCCGTTACTCATTGGGTAGTAAACCATGGCGCGAAGAATGCCTTCCGGATCCATAGTATTGCTCTCTTTATTTAAGGTGTATTTAATATATGTATTTAATATAGCGACAAATATAAGATTTATCTAATCTAAATTAATGATTATTGAAATTGGTTTATCAGATTGAAGCGATAGCGTGAGGCTATAAAAAAAGCTAATAACAACGCATTAGCTATTTTTAAAGGCGGGAGGGAAAATTTTGTAAAACAGCAACTTACAAAGCCGCACTGCTATTGATTACAGTGCGGCTATTTGTGTGTTTAACTTATCTGGGCCTTAATGAAATTTTTCCAGGCTCAACGTTAAGAGTGAGGGGAATTGTAGAAAGAAGGTTAATGGTTTTTTTCGTTGTATCTAACGTGTACACAGGGTTTGAAGCTAAAAAGCCGTTAATCATTTGCATAACCTGAGTACTTAAGGGGGCTAAGTTTCCTTTATATCCCCCAGCATCAATAGTGCTATCAAGTAAAGATAGTGAGCGAACAAAAATAGCTTTCTTCTCAGCGTCGTAATAGGGCGTGCCTTCTATCGATAAGCGAATATTGGCAGGGTAGCTAAAGCCGAATGCCTTAATACTAGCGGTGGCATCGGTACCTAACTGAACAACGTTCCTTCCATCAGGGCCAATACTGACTGAAATATCGCTTACTTCTAGGAAAAGCGGTATACCTGCAAGTGATGCTTTCTGTTGAAGTTTGCTTAATTGGCTGTCGAGTACCTGCTCAACCTCTGCGTTTGACACTGTGTAAGCAGATAATTGTGACAGCGTTGCACAACCACTTAAAATGAGTATAGCGCTAAACATTGTGGATTTTAGAACAGCGTTTCTTAATACAGCGCCATTAAACTTTGTCTGAATACTAATGCATGAGAAAAATTTCATTATATTTGTGCTCTTAACGAATGCGAAAACGCAGTCAGTAGACATGAAAGCAAGCGATAAATCTACTCTATTGAGATAGCGAAGAACTTGCCTGAGGTATAAAGCCTTAGGTGTAGAGAAAAAAGCGTGAGAACGTGCTGGGGCGTAAAAAGGGGGAACAGAAAAGGCGAGGCCCCATTAAAGGGGCCTCTAGTGCGGCCCGGAGCCGCTACCATGTTGAAACTGCTACTCACATGGCGTGATAAATTGATTGCGGTCGAATATTAAATTCTTCCGTTAAGCTCTGCAGAAATTGGTGAGTCTTGAAGACCTTGCTCAGCAATCCACGCTTGAAGTGTTTTGCCATCTGCCTCAGGAGCTTGTAAATCTTTACTTGGCATTTTCTTAACTAATAAAGTACCAACTTCAACCGCGTTGCTAGTGACTGCCGTACGAATAAGGCTTTGACCATTGCATGAAATGCCTGAGTAATAATCGCGTAACTTCAAACGATAATCTGACTGAACGCTACGCATTTTTTTGCGAAGTTCGCCTTTGTCGTCTGCTTGCACGATAGTGCAAATGTTAGCAAGCGCATCGTTGATGCCGTCTGCTTGAGCTGCGTTAGAAAATGCAAGCGAAGACGCTGCGATGATGATAGAAGTTTTAACTATTTTCAACATGGTTAAAGTTCCTGTGGTTAATGGTTTAATGTTTTTTGCAACTCACTTGTCGTTGCTTGAGTTGTATTAAACGCCACCTTTGCAAAAACAAAAACATGTTGTGCGATATATAAGTATTCAAAACTATACTTTAGGCTAAGGCTCAAACAGAAAAGCCGTTAAACTTATAAAAAACTGCACAGCAGTTTCTGTAACTTGTGCCTTCCTATTGTTAAATCGACTATCTTGGGAGCTTTCTTTACAGTTGAATTAATGAGTAGTAGGTTTTGCTTACAACTAAAAATAAGGAAAAGCAGATGAAGTGCCTGTCGGTATGTTTTGCAGTATTTGTGACTCTGTTTGTTTCGGCGTGCTCGTCGGATTACAAGGCGCCCGCAGCTAATCAGGCAACTGATAAAAAGTCAGAAGAAGTTTTGCGCTGGGAAGCAACGGCAAAGAACGTGACTATTACCCGCGATAACTGGGGTATCCCCCATATTAAAGGGAAAACTGATGCTGATGCTGTGTTTGGCATGCTGTATGCTCAGGCCGAAGACGACTTTAATCGAATAGAGCGCAATTATATTAACGCAATGGGCCGATTAGCTGAAGATCTCGGTGAGGATGAACTATACCGAGATCTTCGCATGAAGCTGTTTATTCAGCCTAAGCAAATTAAAAAGCAGTATGAAGAAAGCCCTGAGTGGCTTAAAAAATTGATGGTGGCGTTTGCCGACGGTTTAAATTATTACCTCTACACACACCCTGAAGTAAAACCTAAAGTCATTACCCGCTTCGAGCCGTGGATGGCGCTCACCTTTAGTGAAGGCAGTATTGGTGGCGATATTGAGCGCGGCGTAAATATGGCCCGATTGGCCGAGTTTTACGGTGATGATATGGCAAATGTCTCCTTTAAAACTGACCCATTGAATACAACAAATCAATTAGACGCAGAGCCAGGTGGGTCAAATGGCTTTGCTATTGCTCCTAGTCGCACGAAAAACGGTAATGCGCTTCTTTTAGTAAATCCTCATACCAGCTTTTATTTTCGACACGAAGCTCACGTGCAATCAGAGGAAGGGTTAAATGCCTATGGGGCATCTACCTGGGGACAATTCTTTATCTACCAAGGTTTTAACGAGCGTTTGGGGTGGATGCACACATCAACCTACGTGGACGTTATAGACGAATACGCAGAAACCGTTATCGAAAAAGAGGATGGTTTGTACTACCTATATGGCGATGAGCATCGCAAGCTCGAAACGCGACTCATCGAACTACCTTACAAAGCAAAAGACGGCACTATGCAGCAAAAGCAAGTCACTGCTTATTTCACCCATCGCGGTCCAATAGTGCGCTCACATAATAATAAGTGGGTATCTGTGCGTTTAATGGAGGAGCCGGTTAAAGCGCTTATACAGTCGTACACTCGCACAAAAGCGCAAAATTACGATGAGTTTTATACAGCAATGAAAAGCTTAACGAATTCATCGAACAACACCGTATACGCCGATGCAGATGGTACTATTGCCTACTTCCACGGTAATTTTGTACCTCGTCGAGATACGGCTTTCGATTTTACTCAACCAGTAGATGGAAGTAACCCTGCTACAGATTGGCAAGGCATTCACCCCCTTGAAGAGCATATCCATATTAAAAACCCAGGTAACGGGTGGATTCAAAATACCAATAACTGGCCTTACAGTGCGGCAGCCGAGTTCAGCCCTAAAAAATCGGATTACCCAGCGTATTATTCCGGTACCACTGAAAACTATCGCGGTATTCACGCAATTAACTTGCTTGAAAGTACGACTGATTTTGATATCGATAGTCTTATTAATGCCGCTTACGATAGCCATTTAACTGGGTTTGATGAGTTGCTTCCGCCCCTGTTTAAAGCTTTTGAGTCCTTGCCCGATTCTGACCCCAGAAAAGCGTCATTACGAGAGCCTATTGCAACGCTTAAAGCGTGGGACAACCGCAGTGGCGTAGACAGCGTGCCTACCTCTGTGGCTGTTTTCTGGGGCATGGATTTGATGAAGGCCGTTCGCAATAAAGCGCGAGCTGCTGATGTAAGTGTTTATACCTATATGGAAAGCATGGCTTCTAATGAGGAGCGCGTTATTTCTCTAAAGTCGGCTGTTGATAAGCTAGCTCGTGACTTTGGAACCTGGCAGACCCCATGGGGAGAAATTAATCGTTTCCAACGCATTAGCCCTGATATTCGACAGCATTTCGATGATGATGCACCAAGCTTGCCCGTTGGTTTTGCGTCTGGCCGGTGGGGAGCTCTTGCGGCCTACGGACAAAATTATGGCCAGGGTGAAACAAAGCGAATTTATGGCACGCGTGGAAATAGCTTTGTGGCAGCCGTTGAATTTGGCGAAAAGCTAAAGGCTAAGGCGATAACCGCCGGTGGCTTGAGTAACGATCCAAACTCTCCACATTATAACGACCAAGCGGCAGTCTATGTCTCAGGTAAACTGCGCGATGTGTATTTTTATGCTGACGATATCGCGGCGAACGCAGAAGAGACGTATCGACCGGGGCAGCGTTGAGTTGCCCTTTAAAAGTAGATTGAGCCGCAAGAGCGTTGAAGCTGGAATGGAAAAAAAGCAGCTGTATTTCAAAGTGTGCCTCAAATAAGTGAATATACCTGCACCTATAATAATGCGCGATTCAGCTATTGGTGCAGGTTGTCATATTCAATGATACCTATCTCGCTATTTACTTAACTCCTTAACCTTTTGCGCGACCAACCAAAGCCTGTCTTGCCCCCACACGGCCAATACTTCGTTTTCATTCTGATCTAATAATCGATAACTTGGCACGCCTCAACTGCCAAACTCATACATACTCAGGCGGTTATCTTCTAATAGTTGCTGCCAATTGTCGTCGTGAAGATGAAGGCGCGCCTCTCTCCAATCAAGCCCCGCATGCTCTGCAACCTGCTGAATACCTTGGTGCTTATTGCAATTAATCCCTCTAGCAAATGCTCGACAAAACTCGCTCTACTATTGCTAAAGAATTGCTTTTAAATACCACCAAAACCACATCTGAAATAGGCTATGAACTTGGGTTTAAGGATACGTCGAATTTTAACCGCGCTTTCAAAAAATGGACCGGCGTTAGCCCAGGCCAGTTTCGTAAATAAGACGATGGAACGATAATCGGACGGCACGCTATTTCTAGCAACGGATTTTGAAAAGTTAGTGTTTGAAATAATTATTTTAAGTCAGCAGGTTAAATTGTAATAATGACGCTTTGCAAATTCTTTGCATGACTAACAGCTTTTCGCAAAAAAAATGCTTAAAGCCACTTTACCCGATTCTCCTTCCCCCAGTCCACGAAGCCCCAAACAAAGGTGATGAGGTTTAGGTGGAATCCCTTTCTATCAGATTCAGATAAACGGCGTGTTTTGATCTGAAATTCCATGCCATAACAAATAAGTTGAGGTTTATTGAAGACGCTGTGATTACTGACGCCGCACGCATTCGATTAGAGTAAATGACGTTTTTTATTACCGGATTCATATGTGCCAAGAAATCAGTTCGGTAAACAGAGGCGTAGCTATGATTTCTTTGGAAAATCCATTTGTATTTTCATCGGTGCTTTCACGTTTTTCTATTAGTCCGACTTGCCATGCAAAGTCGAACCAGAAATGAAAAATATACTGGGAGGGAAATTCTATCTTTGCAAGCTCTGACAACGAATCTGCTTGATCTGGGAAAGCCTGCTCATAAAGTACCTGGTATTTTCGGTAATGTCGCCATTCAGTGCCAAGATGACGAAGCATATACAATGAGTAACCTATACTGAACTGATAGAATGCACAATCGCTCTCATTACCACTAATGTACGCCCAGTTGTACTCAGTAGCATACGTTTTAAACAGTATTTGATAAAGTTCAGTCGCAGCTGTGTTATCACCTTGCTGTATGCGCTCATAAAGTTGCCATGTTGATTTCAATGGCTTCCAGCGCCCACCGTGTTTACGAATTAATTTGGCAATCAACAAGATGCTGCGAACTACATGTAGGTTAACGAAATCGTCTTCTTTATTTATTTTGGAAACTATAAAGCTGGGAGCAAACTCTTTCATATAACTATCGAATAGCGACCGACATAAATTGCGGGGCAAATTTCCATTGGCGGTGCACTTAACTCCATCAGCCCCTAAAGCTCCTATTAAATTTACAGCTAACCAATAAACAGGGGCTGATGTAAATTTGGTAACATTCGAAAATTGCCAGCTAAGTAAATCACTGGATTCGAAAGGCTCAGTAAGTAGCTTGTGAGTTTGGCTTGGTGTGAGGTTAAGCATATCAGTATTCGGTGAACTGTTATGCTCATTCATATAGTTCTCAACAAATGCTTGGGCATCCTCAATTGAGTCAAACTGCTCGTTGGCCATGGCTTGTGATATTGCCTGATTGAGTTCAGTGGCAGGATTTGAGGTTTTCTCTTTTTCTGCATAGAAATCGGTAATACCAAATCTTGGAAGCTCTTCTATCTCTCCGTCTTCAAGCGCTTTTAACATTGCCAGGTTATTTTCAGCTAACAAGTAATCTGGATCAATTGCCAATGCTCGATGAAACGCACGTTTTGCAGACAAGTGATCGCCTAAATACATCTGACAAATTCCCAAATTGCCGCAACTTTGTACATGCTCAGGCTGGCTTTTTAACAGTAGAGTAAAGCAGTTTGCCGCTTCACTGAACTTATGACTTTCTAACAATACAACACCTTCTTCAAAAATTTCGGCGTCTATAAGGTACTGTTCCAAAGTGAGGTGTTCGGGAAGTTGCTCTCTTATCGCCTGGAGATGGAGTCTGGCAGGTTCATATTGATGAAGTTCTTCCGGTGACGCACTGTCAAGCGCATTTTGAAAAGCCGCTAAAGATTCAGCAACTGAGCCAGATTTTTCGGCACAGAGTCCAAAATTAAAATATACAAAAGCAGGTGCGTAGCCACTGTTTATTGCTTGCTTAAAAAACAAATAACCATCGGTATGATCGTCATCGATAAATACAGCTGCTAGCCCTTGAAGCGCGAAGCAAACAGGATGTCGGGGGAATTTCCTGACCGCCTTTTTTACAATGAGTCGGGCAAGTTTGTAATCTTCGTCATCAATGGCATCAAAAAATGCGTCAAGCCGCATTTCTAGTTTCGGGAAATCTTTATCAAACTTTGTCAAGTAAGTAGTCTTGAATCGCTGAATTAATGTAAAAGCATAACATGCAGAGTTTTCAATTTTGAAGCCGAATTGATTAAATAAATGCTCCGGTATAGGTATATCATGAAAATATTGCGGTCCACTCGGAAATCTATCCGTTTCATTTTTCGTCTATCGGACTATAATAAGTCTATATTTAGACCAAAGAGATTGTCATGAAAACTCAAACTGTATCTTACATGAAGGAACATGCGAATCATCTGGAATTGGATAACCCCATTTTGGTCACGCAAAATGGCAAGCCAAAGTATGTTATTCAGGATGCGAATGACTACGAAGAACAGCAACAAACTATAGCATTATTAAAACTCATAAATTTGTCAGAACGCAGAGCGCGACAGAACGGGCTATTTGATCTGGATGAAGCATTTGACGACGATTGAATACAGCATAAAAGTGACACCGGTTTTTAAACTTTGTTTGAAAAAACTGGATGCATTTTTAATCAGAAAATTTAATCACAATGTTGCAAACGAGGCCAAGCGAGCTATTAAATCGAAAGTTAAGTCTCAACTCTCTGGAAATCCGTATTCTGCGCCTCATAGTGACAGGCTCCTGGAGTTAGGGTTAACCGAATACAGGCAGCTTCTTGTCGATAGTCATAATGTGGTGCTTTACCGAGTTGAAGAGTCTACAAAGACAGTCATTCTTCTTCTAGTTTTTGATTCTAGACAAGATCTGAAAAAGATTTTGTTTGAAGTTAATTTACTCGTCTGATTTACCCCAAATTAATAGAACAGGATAAATACTGATCCCCCCGTTTATGGGGTAGAGCCGATGGTACCAGAGTGATTTGAGCTGTTACTTCTTTTCGCGCATTTCTTTCCATTTCTAGCACTTTGTCACAAATACGTTCGTATTCTTCTGGTGTGAAAGACGCGCGCCTTGTTCCAGCCTTACCTACATTGTTTAGGTTCGTAACCTGTATTGGAGCCACCCACTGATTGTCCAATGCGATTTTGAAAACCATATTTAAAGCTGCGTTATGATTGAGGATCGTAGACTTGGATAAATCCTTCTTAGCGATCTCTCTGCGTTTTACGTTGAATTCACTCAGCTTATCTTGGTCAATAGATGTGATATAGGTCCGGTCAAAGACTGGAATGTGATACTTTGTCAGTGCGCCACTGTAATCCTTGTATGCAACCTTGCCAGTGCCCATTGCAAGTTCGTGCTCCATTTGCTCAATAGCTTTCTGTGCAACATCACGGAACCGCTTGCTCGTCGATACGTGCCAGTTTCAATTTTGATCTTGTACTCAGTTCGAAGATATCGAGCGGTCGCCTTTGCTTCTTCTAAGTCCTTTTGTTTTGTCGCTTTGCAATACCATTTCCCAAACAGCTGAAAACGTGCGTACCAGCGTTTACTGTTATCCTGCTTAAATACATACAACGTATCATCGATGTCATGTCGGTCAATTTGATTAGCCATTGTTTACTGCTGTGCAAAGAATTTTTAATTCGTGTACTTTATAGTTCGTGAATTGTGTGCAGTCGCAATCGAAAGTGGATACTTGCTTTTAATCCTGTCTCTTATACACATCTGACGCTGCCGACGATATGCAGT
>OJFL01000385.1_pt1 | contig 23321 bp, 25 predicted proteins | sample 1594131 | NCBI WGS metagenome assembly OJFL01 (sample SAMN05416782, study PRJEB24817) | seawater metagenome | isolation source: Sea water | place: Canada:Atlantic | collected 2013-07 | reverse complement strand
ACGAGATTTCTGCCTGTCTCGTGGGCTCGGAGATGTGTATAAGAGACAGGTTGCGGTTGCAAATCCTCTTGTAGTCGCCTCGCGCATGGTTTGTTTGTTAACGGTGATTCCCGTTAACATATCGGCAAAGACCAAAAGCGTGTCACGAATCGTCTGTGCCGTATCAAACAACGGTTCCTTATCTTCCTGATTATCCTTGTTGTAGGCAAGTGGTTGGCCTTTCATTAAGGTCAGTAGAGATACGACGTGCCCATTTACTCTGCCTGTTTTTCCGCGAACCAATTCTGGGACATCAGGATTTTTTTTCTGAGGCATCATTGAGGAACCGGTGCAAAAGCGATCAGCTATTTCAATAAAATTGAACTGAGGACTCATCCACAGAATAAGTTCTTCGGATAGTCGTGAAAGGTGTGTCATGACCAGAGCCGATGCGGTACAAAACTCTATCGCGAAATCACGATCTGATACGGCATCTAAAGAATTCTCACACACACCATCAAAGCCGAGTTTTTCAGCAACGCTCAATCGGTCAATTTTAAAGGTGGTTCCAGCAAGTGCTCCGGACCCCAAGGGAAGACGATTCACCCTTTTTCGTAGATCTTGAAATCGTTCTGCATCACGCTTGGTCATCTCAAAATAAGCCATTAGATGATGTGCAAACGAGATGGGCTGAGCAACCTGTAGGTGAGTGAGTCCAGGCATGACTGTATGGACATGCTGTTCCGCGAGATTCAGTAGATTTGATTGAAATTGATGTATTAATTTAATTGTTAAATCCACCTGATCTCTCACGTAGAGTCTTATGTCGGTCGCAACTTGATCGTTTCTTGACCGCGCTGTATGGAGTTTTTTTCCAGCATCTCCGATCAATTCGGTGAGTCGGCGTTCAATGTTGAGGTGGACGTCCTCATAGTCGAGAGACCAATTGAAGTCGCCTTTCTTAATTTCGGTTCTAATTTGGATGAGGCCATTTTTAATCTCATCAAGATCCTTATCGCTAATTATTTCCTGTGCACACAACATTTCGGCGTGTGCGATCGAACCCTCAATGTCATATTCGGCAAGTAGATAGTCAAACCCAACGGAGGCGGTATACCTCTTAACAAGTTCGGTTATTGGTTCGTCAAATCTACCAGACCAAGTGTTTTGATTCTTTTTGCTGTCTTTATTACTCATAAATCGCCATGGCATGCATTTCGTTAATTTAACGTCCTTATTTTAATTGTTTCTCGTAACTCTAAGTGTTTTTGTAAGTAAGCATATATGGAAAATTTAAATCACGTACTTTTGCGTGAGTAAAGCATGCTTGGTACGGTATCATTGTGATGTGTGGCAATTAAAGCTAAGTAAAATCTCAGTCTGTAAATTTGAACCCAATACTGTTTTTTTAAGCAGTGCATAGTTTTTTTTTGACGAACCGGAAGCATTTCATATGAATAAAGTGGTTATTGCCACTCGCGAGAGTGAATTAGCGCTATGGCAGGCAAATAGAATCAAAGAGTTGTTGCTAAATGCCGAGCCAGATCTAGATATTGAGATTCTTGGTATGACCACCGAGGGTGATCAGAAGTTGGACACCTCTCTCGCTAAAATTGGCGGTAAGGGCCTATTTATTAAAGAGTTGGAGCAGGCGATGCTGGATGGAAGGGCAGACATTGCGGTCCATTCCATGAAAGATGTGCCCGTGACTATTCCAAATGGATTTTGCATGCCGGCCATTTTAGACCGAGAGGATGTCAGGGATGCTTTCGTTTCATCGAAGTATCGCCAATTGAGCGATGTCCCTGAAGGGGGCATAATCGGGACATCTAGCTATAGACGAGAGAGTCAAATAAGAAATCAATTTAAAGGTTTGACCGTGCATCCGCTTAGGGGGAATGTTCAGACGCGCCTGCGAAAACTGGACGAAGAACAATTCGATGGAATTATCCTGGCCGCGGCCGGGTTAGAGCGACTTGGGCTCAGAGAGCGAATAGCGGAATATTTACCTGTTGATGTCAGTATCCCCTCTGTGGGTCAGGGGGCCCTGGGCGTCGAGTGTTTGGACTCGCGTAAAGACTTGCGTCATTTGTTATCTAGGTTAGATCATGAATCTACTAGGACATGTGTAGAAATGGAGCGTTTCCTATCCAAATCGTTGGGGGGCTCCTGCACCGCTCCACTGGGTGCTTATGCACGCTTTTCCTCGGGCGGGATGGATATGAGCGCATTTGTTGCTTTGCCAAATGGGACGACGTGTTTGAGGGTTGCCGGGCGAACGGAGAAGCTCAGTGACAGAGGCTTAGATCTTAGCCGGGCATTAGTTGACGAATTGATCGCCTTGGGTGCATTAGAGTTGCTTAGCCAGATCGAATAGGCGCCGACTGTGGACATGAGATCCTTGGCAGAAAAAACAATATTGATCGGGAGGCCTCGATTTCAAAGCGAATATCTTGTGAAACAAGTAGAAGCGCTAGCAGGTCAAGCTGTACTGTGTCCCGGGTTGGATATTCAAGAGTTAGTAGTGGACCCAGTCAGTCCGTCGGATGCTTACGATGCCATTATTTTCGTCAGTCCGACTTCGGTTGAAATGGGTTGGAGGAATGTGTCGGAGTTGCTTAAGGCCCAACCAGGCATCCAGTTAGCGGCTGTAGGCCTCTCAACAGCAGAAAAAATTAAAGCTAAAGGGGGATTAGCTTTTGCGCCGGAAGGGCAGGGCGGCGGCGCTTCGCTTGTGAAAAAGTTGCAAGGTGAATTAAACTTATCTTCATCTACTGTACTGGTTGTGTCCGCGGAAGGTGGTAGTGAAGGATTGGAGCAGTTATTAGGCTGTGAAGGCTCTGTAGTTAAAACTCATGCGTGTTATCGCCGATCGGATATACAAGATCCAATTGGTGCAGGAATACTGGCTCAGCTAGAGATGGGGCTTGATGGGTGGATTGTTACAAGCCGAAAATCATTAGCTAACATTTTTGCGCAATTCCAAGGTCAAGAGGCGCTGCTTACTGCTGCTCCGCTATTTGTTAATCATTCTACGATTGCTGAAAAGGCTATGGCTCTTGGAGTAACAACTGTTTTTGTTTGTCAAGATGCCGGAGAGGCCATGGTACATAGTCTCGAAGATTGGTTTCAGTCATTAGGTTTAGAGCAATAGAAGGGGATTCGCATGGAGGATCAGCAAAATACAGAACCAAAAACCACAGATGTAGATGGCCCGTTTAACAATGACCATGTTTCCTCTCAGGACTTGAATAAAAAGCAACACAGTTGGTTCAGTAAGTTTTCAATGATCATTGCGATATGTAATTTGTGTATTGGTATCCCATTTGGTGTCTGGTACATAAATCAAATGACGAGTCAAACTGTACAAGTTGAGGCGAGCAAACTTAAATTAGATAGCTATAGCTCTCGGTTACAGGCCGATTTTATGAAGAGCTTGCCCGACTTAAATGTTAAAGCTAAGAGGCAAGCGCTTGAATTAAAAAGGTTGAATGCTGAGGTTGAACGTCTTAACGGCAAGTATCAGTTCCCGGGCGCGACATTTAACCCCGATGCATCTATGTTTGTGTGGCAAATGAGAGACCTAATTTTAGGATTTCATAAGTATCCATTGGATTCAGTACAGAAAAAAGCAGGTTTGACTCTCTTACATCAGCTCAGAGCATCGGCTGATTCAGTTAAGTTCGGGGCGGATGGTAAGCAGCTCATTGAGTCGTTGGATCAGGACTTGGTGTTTTTGAGGCAAGCAAAGATAATTGACGTGAGTCGTATTGAGCAAGGTTTACGACAATTATTGGAATTGGCAAATCGGCTTCAAGTATCTGATAGCAATCGTCCTTCGTTTGACGTACCGAGGATTGAGCCCCCTGATTTGGCAACTGACTGGGTTGTACTAAGAAACATTTGGCAGGAAATTAAGTCGGTCATTCAGGTTCGTCAATTAAAGGGTCCAGATCCGGAGCTTGATTCACGTTATTTTGTTCTTGAAAAATTTAGATTGAAAGTGCTGGAGATGGAGTACCTATTTAATGCGAACCAGATGGTTCGTCTAGGCGAAGAAATCGAATCGCTTAAAAATTATGTGCAGACTCATTTTGATCTCAACGACCCAGAAGTACGTGTCGTATTGGATCGGATCAAAGAGTTACATAGTATGGTGGATGTTCCGGTTCCCAGTTTCACCTTGACGCTCACAGCCATTGAAAATTATTTCAAGGGTATTCCACCTGTTCAGGCTGACGCTCCATGAGGACTCTCGCAGTTTTGTGTGAATGTTTCGCTAGTTTTTTGAGGTGATGATATGAGATCAATTTTGTCGCTTGTGATGGTTGGGTTTGTAGCATTTGCTTGCGTGTCTTTTGCCAAAAACAGTGATGCTCTAGTTTTATTCAGAGGCTTTGGTTACCAAGTTGAGTTGTCATTAACTGTGTTTTTTGTCTTGCAATTGTTATTGATTGGTTTCTTGTATCTGGGTTTGAAAATCCTTTCCTTTATATGGGGTTCGAAACAAAGATTTTTAGCGTATTTGAAAATTCGTCAAGAACGACAGGAACTTATAAGGCTTAAGGGCTTTATTAAGAATCTAATTGCTGCAGAAACACAGTCGCTTTATGAGGAAACGCAAAAATATATGCGTGATAGTGATGAGGTTTCTCGAGAGACCCTTGTAGTTGCCGCGAGAGCTGCACATATCGAGCGACATTATTCAGATCGAGATATCTCGATTGCCCAGCTTGAGTTAGACGGGGGTGATGATGTTTATCTTATTAAATCTTTAATGTTGATCGATGAGTCTAGATACCATGATGCATTAGCAGCGCTGTCCCAAATAAAAAAAAGAAGTACGAGTTCCGTTCGTGCTGAAATTGCCGCATTAAGGCTTGGCGGGCAGTGGGCCCAGGTTTTGTCAGCCGTAAAGAATGCGAAAAAATTTAACGCTTTAGGCGCTGAGAAGATTCACCAAATTAGGCTTGAGGCAACGCTAGGAATGCTGACTGCGCCAGTTGTGTCGTGCTCAGAGCTTAAAGAAATCATGAAACAGGCGGGTAAGCGAATTCGTGGGGAGGCAGTTTTTGTTTTAGCGATGTCAAAAGGTTTTATGGCTATTGAAGAGAACCGTTTGGCTCACACTTTAGTAGAGGACTATTTGAGTGGTGCTTGGGATGATGAGGTCATGTTGCATTACGTTCGGTCATCAGATGAAAAGGATGTTTCGCCTTTACAAAAGGCTGAGGGCTGGTTGGAGAAACAGCCCCAAAATGTAAGGTTATTGACGGCGTTGGGCATTCTGTGCCGGGAGCGTGAGCTGTGGGGGAAGTCTGAGAGTTATCTCCGCGCAAGTGATGCTTTGGACGCCTCTGCAGAAGTGGCGTATGAACTTTCGGTTCTGTACCAAAGAATGAATCGTTTAGAAGAGTCAAAGGCTAAGTTAGAAATTTTTGCGGAGCGACACGTGGCAAATAGTGCTGATCAATTATAAACATGGGTAGTGTATGAATAAGTACGTTAAAAAGACTGAATCACATCGTAAAGAGCACGCACTTAGAAAGGATATGAGACTCCTTGGAGATATACTCGGAGATACGATTCGTGATCATGAAGGCCAGATAATATTTGATCTCGTAGAAAAAACTCGACAGTTATCAGTTTCACTTCAACGCAGAGGCTCCGATGGAGCTAAGCGTAAGTTATTTAAAAGACTGAAATCTCTAGATGGTTTTGAGACAAGTGTTGTCATTAGGTCTTATTGTTATTTTTCCTTATTAGCTAATATCGCCGAAGATCAGCATCATGTTCGTCGCCGTCGCACGTATGAGGCTGCTCGTTCCGGACCGCAGGCGGGATCTTTAGACGCCGTAATGATGTTGCCCGAAATTCAGGCATTATCATTGCATGAGTTAGAAGCCTTTTTTACTCAGGGCTTGATAGCCCCGGTTCTAACTGCGCACCCAACCGAGGTGCAGCGAAAAAGCATTTTAGATATACAAAAAACGCTTGCTGCCTTGCTGAATAAAAGAGATCGACAGAATTTAACGCCAGCCGAGTTATTTGGTAATGATGAGTTGCTCCGCAGATCCATACTCACGCTATGGCAGACTCGAATTTTGAGGGAGTTGAAGCTCAGTGTTCAGGACGAAATAGACAATGGAATTTCATATTATGACTCTACGTTTCTAACTGAGCTCCCTCGGTTGTACGGTGACATTGAGGATCGTATGTATACAGTTACGACAGACTTGAAATCTCCTCCAGCCATAGCAAGTTTTTTTAAGATGGGCAGCTGGATTGGAGGGGATCGCGATGGCAATCCCTTTGTTACTGACGAGGTTATGATGTATGCAGTCGGCAAACAAAGTCAAATGCTGTACCAATTTTATAGACGCGAACTTGAGGCGTTGACTGGTGAACTGTCTCAATCGGATTGGCGCGTTCAAGTGACCGATAAGCTATCTGCTTTGGCAGCCCGGTCAGTAGATCTTTCTGATCATAGAAAAGACGAACATTATCGACGCGCTCTAATGGCAATTCGTGCACGATTAGCGAATACGTTTGGTGAGGAGCTGCAAGCTCTCTATTCAATTGAAGATGTAGCGTCGGTTTATTTAACGCCTGAGGAATTTTCCGAGGATCTAAAAATTGTTAGCGAATCCCTCTATCAAAATAGAAGTGCTCGAGTTGCGCGTGGAAGAATTAGAGCGTTAATAAGGGCGGCTGATGTTTTTGGTTTTCACTTGGCCTCGCTAGATTTGAGACAGCATTCAGAAGTGCATGAAAGCGTGATCTCCGATCTTTTTGCAAGAGGTGAGGGCAAGCTAGGTTACAAAGAGCTAGACGAAAAGCGCAAGCGGTGTTGGTTGCTAAGTGAGTTAAGCGTGAATAGACCGCTTAGGTCAACTTTTCTGGATTATGAGGAATTGACCTGCAAAGAATTAAAGATATTAGACTGCGCGAATAAGCTGCAAGAACAATATGGTAAGGATTCCATTGCGAATTATGTGATTTCCCAAACTAACGATGTAAGTGACATTCTCGAGGTGGCGCTGCTCTTAAAGGAGTCGGGTGGCTTAAGTGCTGGAGAAAATCCAGATTCTTCGATGAATATCGTGCCGCTATTTGAAACAATTGAGGATTTACGAAATTCGTCCGATGTAATGCACACACTTTTTTCTGAACCATTTTATAGAAAGTTGTTGCTCAATAAAGATAATGTCCAGGAAGTCATGCTGGGTTATTCAGATAGTAATAAAGATGGAGGCTTTTTAACGGCAAACTGGGAGATCTATCAGGCAGAAAAACAGCTCGTCAAGGTCTTTGAGAAGCATGATGTAAGGTTGAGAATATTTCATGGCAGAGGCGGCACGGTTGGTCGCGGTGGCGGACCAAGTTATGAAGCGATTCTCGCCCAACCCGCAGGGAGCGTAGCTGGACAGATTAGAATTACAGAGCAGGGAGAAGTGATTTCCAGTAAATATTCAGATCCTGAAATTGGTCGACGTAATCTTGAGACTTTGGTCGCAGCAACGCTCCAAGCGACTGTAGTCCCACAGGGTGAGAGTCCATCTGCGATGCTTGCTGAGTATGAGGGCGTTTTGGGTGAAATGGCGCAGTCCAGTTTTGTGGTCTACCGTTCGTTGGTTTTTGAGGACCCTGGGTTTATTGATTTTTTCCGTCAAGCAACCCCTATTGCAGAAATCGCTGATCTTAATGTAGGTAGCCGCCCAGCGTCTCGAAGTAAGTCTGCGCGTATTGAGGATTTGAGGGCTATACCATGGGTATTTTCATGGTCGTTATCAAGGATTATGCTGCCTGGTTGGTACGGTTTTGGTTCGGCAGTCGAGGCATGGGTCGACAGTCATGGCGCGGGCGCAGTTGAAAAGTTACAGCAGATGTATCGGGATTGGGCATTTTTCAATGTCATGCTCTCGAATATGGACATGGTGCTTGCGAAAAGTGATATGAATATTGCACGTCGATATGCCGAGTTGGTCCAAGACGTTGACCTTAGGGATCGCATTTTCGCACGGCTTGAGGAAGAGTGGGAGCTTGCAGTTAAATGGTTGCTTAAAATTAGCAATCAGACCTGTTTACTTGAAAAAAATCGGTCTCTAGCGAGGAGTCTACAGAGTCGATCCCCGTATATTGATACTTTGAATCATTTGCAAATTGAATTGATGCAACGCTACCGTTCCGGCAATCATGATGAAGACTTAAAACGCTCGATACTGCAGACGATTAACGGGATATCTGCCGGCCTAAGAAATAGTGGTTAATTTTTAAGGTCTCATTGCGTCTTATGGCTTTGGGTCAACTGAAGGTGTAAATGCATCGGAGAAAAACGAGTCCTGAGGAAGGCCGCATTGTTCAGTGAAGTCTTTGTGGGCTGCTTCTACCATTGCGGGAACACCGCATGAATACGCTTCATGGTCGGTCATGTCTGGAAAATCTTCCATTGCGGCGATATGAACCATGCCCATTCTCCCCTCCCATTTGTCCTCTGGTTCTCCATCGGAGATGACAGGAATGAAACTAAAATTTTGGTGGTCTTTCGCCCACTGATTTGCTAGATCACTCATGTATAAATCCTGTGGTCTTCGTCCACCCCAGTAGAGCACCATCGGTCGGTCAATACCTTTTTCAAAGCTATGTTCAATAATACTTTTAATCGGCGCAAAGCCAGTTCCACTAGCGACAAATATGATGGGTTTTTCCGTCTCTTCCCGCAAGAAGAAAGTTCCTAGTGGACCCTCAAACCTAAGAATGTCTTTTTCTTTTAGTGTTTCAAAAACTTGTGTTGTGAAAGCGCCATTCGCCATATTTCGAACATGTAATTCGATATATTCGGCTTCATGTGGAGGGTTTCCCATCGAGTAACTGCGTCGTTTCCCTCCGCGTAAAAGCACATCAATGTACTGTCCCGCAAAAAATTGAAAACGTTCATTAGCTGGGAGCTTTAATTTGAGGATCACAATATCATCAGAAACGCGAAATATTGATTGAACGCGACTTGGTAATCGACGCACTTCAATATCCCCGGTAGTTTCTATTTCTCTCGCTTCGATAATTAAATCAGTTAGAGGGGTTGCTTGGCAGAATAACGTAAGGCCGTCACGTTTTTCGAAATCAACTAATGCAGAGCTTTGAGGGTTGCCGTGATCAACGGTTCCTTCGATAATCTTACCTTTACATGCTGCGCAAGCACCATTGCGACATCCGTAGGGAAGCATGTATCCGGAGCGCATTGCTGCTGCAAGGATGGTTTCATTTTCTTCGGTTGTGAATGAATTGCCGCTGGGTTGGATTGTGACTTTATACGACATTGTTGAGATAACCTTAAACTAAGTTGGTGAGAAATTGTAATATCTAAATATTATGAGCGTAAACGAAATAAATATTGATTATGCATAGGCTGTTGATCATCGGTTTTGGAGATATTGGGAAGCGATTCGCCGCCCGTTATGCCTCTCGTTTTAACTTGTCTGTCGTATCCAGAACGAAGACTGCTGAATCTCCGGCCCTGACAAGGTCAATCAATTGGTTGAATGCGGATCTTGATGAACCGAGAACTCTGCAGAAACTGGCAGGCTTGTCCGAAGCGGTGATTTATCTTGCTCCTCCAAACCCATCCGGACATACTGACATTCGACTTCGTAATTTTTTAAGATCTATTGCATCAAGCACAAGGATACCACAGCGACTTGTTTATATGAGCACGACTGGCGTCTATGGTGATTGTTCGGGTGAATACGTGGGTGAGACGCGGGCAACCAGTCCCCAAACAGACAGAGCTCGAAGACGGCTTGATGCAGAGACGCAGGTGCGAGCTTGGTCGCAACGCACAGGTTGTGCGTCAATGATTCTAAGGGTTCCCGGGATCTATGCATCGGATCGACTTCCCTTGAGTAGGCTTAAGAAAGGGCTGCCAACCTTAATGCCAGATGATGATAGCTTCTCTAACCATATTCATGCTGACGATTTAGCGCAGATAGTCTTTCTGGCACTTTTCCGAGGTAAGAGCGGTCGTATATACAACTGCATTGATGATTCGAGAATAAAAACCGGTGATTATTTTGATTTGGTTGCAGATAGATCAAGGCTCCCAAAGCCAAGACGAATCAGCAGGTCTGAAGCGGAGGCAGTGTTGCCCGAAATGTTGTGGTCATTTCTCAAAGAGTCTCGAGTGGTTTTGAATGACCGGATGAAAAAGGAGCTTAAAGTGCGCTTACAGTACTCTACGGTTAGGAATGGTGTGCCATTAAAAATTAGTGTGTCAGATGACTAGAATCTTCGTCGTCTATCGCTGTATTGTTGTCTTTTGTATTCTATGCTGCTTCCCTCAGTTGGGTTTATCCGGTGAGGTTGCGGCGCATGGAGCTAACGAATTTTACAAGCTGTCTGCGACGTTATCTACGAGCAATAAGTTGGCGCTTACTTACAATATTGATCCATGTTGTTATTTGTATAAGCGTGGATTCTCGTTTCAAGTGTTAGGCTCTGATGTGGTCGTTAGCCACATTTCGCTTCCTGAGTCTCTGAGGCATAACGATGAGTTTTTTGGCGATGTGGAAATTTATAGAGGAGAAGTTTTGATTGTTTTGGATTTAGACTTTAGTCGAGTTGTGGTGCCAAGCGATTCATTAAGCATTGCCGCAGAACATCAAGGGTGTGCAGACGAGGGTATTTGTTTTTTGCCTGATCGTAATGTAGTACGCTTTGCTACTTTGCCTGGCCTTCTATGAATAATAACGGATTGAAAACATTAGCGAGACGCTCATTGATCACTTGTGTTGTGATTGGGTCAGTAGTAGCGGGCATCCTAATGAGTAGTAGTCGTCCAGAGATAGACGAACTCGCGCTAAAGGGGGCTCAACAAGCACAGTTTCAGGACCTCAATGGGAAGTGGCAGCAGATTGCAAGTTGGTCGGGAAGTTATCGCATTGTTAATTTTTGGGCGACTTGGTGTCCGCCCTGTATCGAGGAGATCCCGTTATTCGTTGGTCTGCAGGCTGAGTATGCAGATCGTAACATCACGTTCATTGGGATTGCCGTGGACGAGGTTGCCCGTGTTCGTGGATTCGCCAGCGATAATAAAATCAATTACCCGATATTGATTGGTTCTGGGGATGCGCTCCGCGTTTCTGAAATTCTTGGTAATCAACGTTCTGGGCTGCCTTTTACGGTATTTTTAGGTCCGTCAGGAGACTTGATCGACATGCACTCCGGCGCAGTACCAGAGGCTAAAATCCGCGAATTTGCTGACAAAATACGTTAAATTATAGTTAAAAATACGATTAAGCCGTTATTGGTCTAGTTTGGCGCAAGATTTCTAAGGCGGACCCTATGAGGGCTGCGATTTTTGATTAAAGATAACTTAAACGCGTGTATAATCCGCGAATACGTCGCTAACTTCCATTAAATAGAGATCCGCGTACGCTTTTTATACTAAATTTAAGGCTTCGACTATGTCAGATGAACTTGCAACACTAGAGACCTGTGACATTCTTGTGCTCAACGGTCCAAATCTCAATCTACTGGGTACGCGAGAGCCAAGCGTGTACGGTATTGAGACGCTTGCTTCGATAGAGGCACGGATGGTTTCAAAAGCTCAAGCATCTCAGGTGAAATTAGTATGTTGTCAAACCAATTTCGAAGGTGAGTTAGTCAGCCTCATCCAGCAAATGCGAACAGCTGGAGCGAAGTTTTTGATTATTAATGCTGCGGCGTATACCCACACGAGTATCGCCATCCGTGATGCGATCTCGGCCGTTGATGTTCCTTTTGTTGAAGTTCATTTATCGAATGTCTACAAGCGCGAACGTTTCCGCCATCATTCATATCTTAGTGACAAAGCTGACGCAGTGGTCTGCGGGCTCGGTGCTATGGGATATGACGTCGCGTTGGATTACATATTAGGACAAATGAAGGGAAGCCTGTAATGGATTTACGAAAATTAAAAAAACTAATTGATCTTGTCCAGGAATCTGGGATTGAGGAGCTTGAAATCACGGAGGGTGAGGAGAGAGTTCGCATCAACAGCGGCAAGAGCGCGCTGACTTCATCGCATGTGCCACAACCCGTGGCCCACGTTGCAGCGCTTATTCCGCAGCCGGAGAGGGCCGCGGTTGTTGTAGTGGATCCTGTGGATGAAGGGTTTGTGATGAAGTCGCCTATGGTGGGTACGTTTTATCGTGCCTCGAATCCGGCATCCGCGGCTTTTGTTGAGGTCGGGCAAACAGTTTCTGAGGGGGAGACGTTGTGTATTGTTGAGGCAATGAAGTTGCTCAATGAAATTGAGTCCGAGAAGTCGGGTGTTATTAAAAAAATACTCGTTGAAAACGGACAGCCGATTGAGTATGGTCAGCCGCTTTTTGTAATCGTTTAACCCCTATACATGTTTTTGAAAAACTACAAATTAATCTGTAAGAAACTTAATGATGGGGTGCAAAAATAGTTATGTTTGAAAAGATTTTAATTGCGAATCGCGGTGAGATCGCTCTGAGAATTCAACGAGCGTGCAGGGAGATGGGGATTAAAACCGTGGCAGTCCATTCTGAGGCGGACGCAGAAGCAAAGTACGTACGTCTTGCAGATGAGTCAGTGTGTATCGGCCCAGCTTCAAGCACAGACTCTTATCTCAATGTTCCCGCAATCATCAGTGCGGCGGAAGTGACTGATGCGCAAGCGATTCACCCGGGTTATGGATTTTTGTCAGAAAATGCCGATTTTGCTGAGCGGGTTGAGCAAAGTGGGTTTGTGTTTATTGGGCCAAAGCCAGAGACGATTCGTCTAATGGGAGATAAGGTCAGCGCAAAAGTTACAATGATCAAGGCTGGCATACCTGTTGTACCTGGAAGCGAGGGAGCGCTTCCAGACGACTCGAAGGAAATTATCGGCATTGCCCGAGATGTTGGTTATCCCGTGATCATAAAGGCGTCTGGAGGTGGCGGAGGACGAGGCATGAGAGTTGTTCACACCGAAGCGGCGTTGGTTAATGCAGTTAATATGACAAAGCAAGAAGCTCAAGTTGCCTTCGGTAACCCAACTGTTTACATGGAGAAATTTTTAGAGTATCCACGACATATTGAAGTTCAAGTTTTAGCGGATCAACATAAGCACGCTGTATATTTGGGCGACAGAGATTGCTCCTTGCAGCGTCGCCATCAAAAGGTGGTAGAAGAGGCGCCAGCGCCACATATTCGACCTCGAGAGAGAGCAAAAATTGGGGAGAAATGTGCCGACGCCTGCCGGAAAATCGGATATCGAGGGGCTGGAACGTTCGAATTCCTCTATGAAGGTGGAAAATTTTATTTCATTGAGATGAATACACGCGTGCAAGTAGAGCATCCTGTGACGGAAATGATTACAGGCGTAGATATTGTAAAAACACAAATCTCTGTTGCTTTTGGAGACAAATTGCCTTTCAGGCAAAAAGATATTGAATTTAGGGGGCACGCCATCGAGTGCAGGATAAATGCGGAGCACCCTTTCAAGTTCACACCATCTCCCGGAAGAATTACTACGCTACACATTCCTGGCGGACCTGGTATCCGCGTGGATTCGCATGCATATCAGAATTATTTTGTTCCACCACATTATGATTCGTTAATCGGCAAGTTAATTGCGCATGGAGATACGCGGGCACAAGCACTCGCTCGAATGAAAGTGGCGTTATCGGAAATGATTGTTGAGGGGATTGAGACCAACATACCACTGCACCGTGAATTGGTATCTGATGCAAAGTTTATTGAAGGTGGTGTAAGCATTCATTATCTTGAGAAAAAACTGGCTAATGCGTAATTTTTTTATCTTCAGCCATTTTTTTGTGAATTAACAATGGCTTGGCAAGCTTTAAAGTTTAGAATTTCTGGGGAGTACGTCGAGGCTTTGAGTGATGCGTTGTTTGAAGCTGGAGCTCTATCAGTCGATGTAACTGATGCGGATGAGGGTTCACTTAACGAGAGAGCGATTTATCTCGAGCCAGGAGAGGAGGTTCTGCTTTCTTGGGGAGACAATCTGGTTGTCGGGCTTTTTGATCAGAGTGTCGAAATTTTCAAGATAGTTGCCATCGCATCTGATGCCTTGGAACCGATACAGTTGCCGCCTCCTCAAATTAATCTTGTTGACGATCAAGATTGGGTCCGTCTGACTCAGCAACAATTCGAACCGATTCAAATTACAAAGCGTTTAAATATTTCGCCGAGTTGGTCGGCTGTTCAGAATGCGTCAGAAATTAATATCATTCTTGATCCTGGGCTTGCATTTGGTACGGGTAGTCATCCCACGACACAACTATGTTTACATTGGTTAGAGAATAATTTGGTTTCAGGGCAGGCGGTCGTAGACTATGGCTGTGGATCGGGAGTTCTGGGAATAGCCGCAAAGATGTTTGGCGCAGGAAGAGTCGTTGGGATAGATATAGATGAAGATGCGTTGGAGGCAGCTCAATACAATGCGCTGCGAAACGAGATTGATTTGGAGATAATCCCTGCGGGAGATTCTTTTAAAGAACAAGCCGATATAGTCATTGCAAATATCCTACCGTCCCCGTTAAAGGTCTTGGCGCCATTATTAAATCAACTGGTTAAGCCTGGCGGACACGTTGTGTTGTCAGGCATCTTGGTGGCTCACGAGAAAGAATTGCTTGATATGTATGAGGAATGGTTTGAAATGAGTACATTTCAAATCATGGATGATTGGGTTTGTTTGCAGGGCACCAAGCTGAGTTTATAACACTATGGAATTATTTTTAGTCTGTCCCAAGTGCGCGTTTGTTTTTGGGTCCACTACAGCACGGTTAATTGAACAATCGGGTCGTGTTGAGTGTCGCTCTTGTGGTGAGGCTTTTGACGGCTATTCTCATTATTGTTTTGATGATTCAAGAGAGCCTATAAAAGTTACGCTAGATGAGCCGACAAGAGAGAAGCGTCTCCCTGATCAGAGTCACAGACTAGATCTAGGAACCCCCAATGGGGCAAAGGAGGTTGCCGGGGATAAAGACACGGTATTGCAGGGTGGTGCGGCTCCGGAGCTAGTTCATTCGAATGCAAATTTATATGAGAGCGTGTTTGCCCCCCCGCCTGTCTCGAGGTCGCGGTGGTGGTATGCGAATATCATGTTCTGCTTAATTTTTGTATTAATTCTCGCCTTTAGCTTTAATCGGCAAATATACGCAAATAATCCTATCGTTGCCAAATGGGCTGTAGGTTTATGTGACAGTCTCGGTTGTGAAGTTGGAGTTCCTAGAGGTATTAACGCCTTGCGGTTGATCGGTGCAGATCTCATGGTTAGGCCAGACTTGGGGGCATTTTATTACCAATTTCGCGCAACGATTCAAAACATAGGAGAACGGCAGTTAAAATTCCCAGCAATGGAATTGAAATTAACTGATGCTCAAGGAAGAATTGTTTCGAGTAAAGTTGTTTATTCGACTGATTATATTGGAGAGACTATACAAGTGGGAATACAGGCTAGGAGTGAACAACAGTTAAATTTAATATTTCGTATTGAAGGCGTTCCTCCAGTCGCCTTTGATAGTTACCTTTTTTATCCGAAAAAAAACCGACGTTAATCGCGCTACGCTCTTATTGCTTATGCACGAATAGACCAGAATTATTGAGGTGGGCATGTTGAATGATGAGAATATAAATTTTAGTGAGACGCATCAGTGGATTCGAGTCATTGAAGAAGGTATTGCGTCAGTTGGAATAAGTGATTACGCTCAGGAATCTCTTGGGGACGTGGTTTATGTTGAATTGCCTGCCTTGGGTTCTAAATTTATGGCAGGTCAGCAATGTGGGGTTGTTGAGTCTGTGAAGACTGCATCTGACCTATTCATACCGTTGGCCGGAGAGGTCATCGCTGTTAATGAGTTATTAAGAGAACAGCCTGAGTTAATTAATGAATTGCCTCAAGAAACCTGGATATTTAAGGTGAAGTTGGTGGATGTGAGACCAGTTGAGACGTTAATGAGTCAAGCTCAATACCTTGATTTTTTGGATAAAGAATAAGTTTCGACTCTTTTGTAGTAAAAATGTGATCGGTTTTGCGTTTAGATTAATGATTAACGGTGATATGCATGAAAATCAAAATAACAATCATGGAAAGACTGCTGTTCGTTGCAGTTATAGGACTGCTATTGAAGTTTGCCTTACTTCAAATCTGAAATTTCAGTTGATAAATTTAGCGACGGTATACGGATGATTGCAGGGGTAATCCGTTGCTTAGGTAGGAATGGAAGTACTCCAGGTTATTAAGCGTTTCGCTTCCGGATTTAAATGGAGTGGCGCCTACGGCCTCCATACAGCGCTGGTATCTCATTTGTAGCGTGTATAAACGCTCACCTCCTCTAAATACGGGGAAGTGAACAGCTTGCCCAATTGTTGGAGATAAAAGTTCATCCCGAAAATAGTGACCTCCATGTGTTAAATGGCAAGAGGCGCAAGCTAAATTATATTGGCCAATGCGCCTAAAGTAGAAGGACTTGCCGAGCGCATACTTACTTAAGGCCTCTTCGTCGGGCACTTCAATTTGCATTAGCATACCGTCTGATAAGGACCTCGCGTAAGCGCTTAGAGTGCCCATTGTTTCGGGGTTAATCAGATTCAGCGCTGTTTCCCCGTTTTGCTTGAGACAAAAATTGAGCGCCATTTCAAATGTGACTACTTGTTTTAACGTTGTATTGTAGTAGGGGAATTTTCCAGCGATATTAGCCCCTTTATTCTCAAAGCAATTGGCAAATTTTTGGCCGTTTTTGAAAGGGGTCTCCCAGATTTTTCTACCCTGGTCGATCATCTCTTGGAACGGCGGAAAATCCATGATGCTGTTGTATTGATCAAGCGCATCTTCGCTTAACATCAAAGAGCCGTGGATGTATTGAGATATCGGTACGCCCGGTATGTTCGCTTCGAAGGTGTCTATAAACAGCTGTCTGTCTTCTTCTGGGTTGCCCCAAGCCAGAGGGGAGGCAATAAGAATGATTAGAGCTATAACATGTTTGAGAGGGCTCATGGTTGGGTCTTAGGCGATAATGGTAGTTCCGACCCCAGATTCACCCATGTTGTCCTCCCACGCAATGCTTAATTCATCACCACCGATCGCATTGGGAACTCGAAAGTTCAAATAAGGGTTTTTGGATACGGATCGACTCCAGTGAACCTGCATGATTGGCTTTTGGTTATGGCCAATTTTAACGGTATGAATGAAGTGCTTCGGGATCATATTTTTCGTAAGTTTATCTTTTCGATAGCCCGTTTCCATTGGATGAAAAATCATTATTTTGACATCCGCTATCTTATCGTTGAGTCTTACTCTAAAGCGCACTGTTTTGTCCATTTTTATGTCTCCCTCTAATTTATTCTTCCCCGCAACCACCAATGGTTACTTTAACTTGCCGAGCGGCTCGATAGAAAATCCCGTCTGCTAGGACTATCACATGCACAAATGCTGTTTCACTCATTTTTATTCTGGAGGCAACGAAGGGTTCAACGTTAGGCGTGAATACATAATCGGACACTAAGGGTTGCGGATTTTTTTCTGCGAACACGAAAATGCGCTCAGTTTTTGGGATTTTACTGAGAATTTTTATGGGAACAATTGCCCCATTTTCGGCAATTTCTGGCAGAGACAACTCGATTTTATTGCTCCCATCGCGCAGTTCTTCAGGATTTCTAATTCCAATGCTTTGCATTGAATCGACAATGTTGACTTCGTTATATGCCTTCTTATCCCAGCGGGCGTTACCTTGGTTGGGTATTAATAGAGTACTCATCAGCGCAAGTGCTGAGCGGAGAAATACTCTACGTTTTTTTGAAAGCTTCATAATTTCTACAACGTATAAAGATAGTCTATTATCGTTTGAATTTGCATTTCGGTTAAAATCATGTGCGCACCAAAGGGAGGCATGATTGTATCCGGATAAGTGTCCCGCGCATCCCAAATCTGCTTAAAGAGAATTTCTCTAGAGGGAAACCTACGCTTCATGTCCACAAGCGGAGGAGCGATATTCGCAAGCGTTACTGCGAGCTTATCGTTGGGCGCGCTGTGACACGCAAGACAATTCCCGTAATCATAGCTGTGAGCAAGTTCCCGTCCATTGATTGTGGACTCAGACTCTCCTTGTGATTTAAGCGGAATTGATAAAATGATGCTCAGCATAACCATGACGCAAGATGATTGAGAGATCAGTTTTTGTTGTTGTGACGTTCGTACCATGTTTTTAAGAACCAGATTGCTATATGAAAGTTCATATTTGATTACTTATCGGCAGTCCACGTGCCTGATTTCCCGCCACTTTTTTCTTTGAGTCCAATGTTATTGATGATCATTCCGCGATCAACTGCTTTACACATATCGTAGATGGTCAGTAACCCAACGGACACAGCTGTTAGCGCCTCCATTTCAACGCCAGTCTTTCCCCATGTCTCGACTCTAGCGGTGCACAGAACCGAGTGAATATTTTGTTGGATACTCAAATCTACGGTTACTCGAGTGATGGCAAGTGGGTGGCATAAGGGAATTAATTCGGATGTTCGTTTAGATGCCTGAATAGCAGCTATTCTCGCGATACCCAGTACGTCGCCTTTTTTGGTCTCTCCAGCTTGAATTAGTCTTAGCGTGTCGGGGAGCATGCTGATAACGCCGCTGGCAATAGCCACACGTTTAGTTTCATCTTTATCTCCGACGTCAACCATATGTGCTTGTCCAGATACATCAAAATGGGTTAAGTCACTCAAGGTAGCATTGTCCTTTTGAAATTCACTTTATTTGAACTTTTTAATGATAAACGTTATCAATATTGCATGTTCCGTTTATGATAGCACTGTGACTCGAATCCTTCTATTAATCGTTTTCTGCGTGATGGCTGTGGGAAAAGGCGTACTAGCCCAAAATCTTCCTGATTTAGGGGACCCATTTCGCGATGATTTCTCCCCATTCCAAGAGCGGGTTATCGGGGCATCGATCATGGGTAATATACGATCAAGTACTTCTTACGTTTCGGACCCGGAGATTGCTGATTACCTCAATCACTTGGGTTATCAATTGGTAGCCAACAGCGATGCCCCAACTACCGATTTCTATTTCTTTGCGCTTATTAATCAGACACTAAATGCGTTCGCCTTACCGGGAGGATATGTTGGTATCCATTCTGGTTTGATTCTAGAGTCAGATAATGAGTCGATGCTCGCCGGAGTTTTAGGTCACGAAATCGCTCATGTGACGCAACGACACATCGCCCGAGTGATCGCAGGGCAAGGGCGTGCGCGAATCGGTTCTTTGGCGGCTATGGCGGCAGCCATTCTGGCAGCTCGTTCCAATACCGATATTATGCAGGCTGCTGTGATGACTTCTGCCGCATTGCCGATGCAAAGTCAACTGAGCTTTACACGTGAGCATGAGCGCGAGGCCGATCGTATTGGACTTCGAATACTGGACCAGTCGGAGTTTGACCCTCATCAGGTCCCATTATTTTTTAAACATTTGCAACGTCAATCAAGACTTTATGAGTCAGGAATTCCTGAGTATCTGAGAACTCATCCTATCAATTCAGAGAGGATTGCTGACATAGAGGCTAGGTTGGCGAAATTATCTTCCGCTCAAGTCGAAGACGGTATTGCACTGTTATTTGTCAAGGCTCGTTTAAGGATTTATCAAGATGGACCCTTAAGCGCTATTGAAATATTTAAAGAACAACTTAATTCGCAAGACAAAAAAGTTAGAGTCGCTGGAATGTATGGCTTACTTTGTTCTTCGATATTTTCAAACGACTTAACTGTGCTTACGATTGATGAGGCAAGGGCAACGCTCGATGCAGCATTACGTTCTGAGCCCGGACACCCCATGCTCTTATCGGTAGAAGCTGCTTTTGAGCGGTTACACGGCGACCTTGGCCGCGCTGAGGCGCTATATGCCGGAGCTTTAGCGCGATATCCTACGAGAAAATCACTTGTGTATGGGTACGCAGAGCTTCTCTTATCCTCTGAAAAATTTAAAGATTTAGAAAAATTAATGTCGAACCATGTTTGGAATGCTGAGATCCGAGACTCGAAGTATTATGAATATCGAGCAAAAGCGTATGAGGGGTTGAAGCTAAAAATGGCGATGCATCGAGATTATGCAGAGGTTCTTGCAATGACAGGAAATTTAGTAGGGGCTATCAATGAGCTTCTGTCAGCACAAAAGGCAACCGATGGCAATTTTTTTCTGCGTACTTCTGTTGATTCGCGATTGCGCGAGCTAGAGGAAATTAAAAGAGAGTTGGAGAAGTGATCTGGGCCAACATATTCATTGATGAAGAAAAATTCTAAGTTCAGCCGAGGGTATTTGATGTTTTTATTTATAGATCGAATGATTGAAGAGCTTGATCAGGGCCTCAGGGTATTATCGGGGGCGGTATCGGCGCATCGTGATGTTGAGTTCCCGGAGCCCGTTATAGAGCTTAATGACGAGCAAAAAAAAATGTCTGCTAAACTTATGCGAGTAAATCATACGGGTGAAGTATGCGCCCAAGCGCTGTACTTAGGCCAGGCTGCGGTTGAGAAAAATGGGGATATTAAGATTGAGTTGATTCAGTCAGCTAGAGAGGAGCTGGATCATCTTGCGTGGACGCAGCAACGAATAAAAGAGTTGGGTGGTGCAACGAGTGTGCTCAACCCACTATTTTATGGTGGGTCGTTTGCTGTTGGTTTGTTAGCCGGTCTGTTTGGCACGCAAACCAGCCTTGGTTTTTTGCAAGAAACAGAGCGCCAAGTTGAGTCACATTTGTCTGATCATTTGGAGCGGTTGCCCGTTGAAGATGTTCGCAGTCGAGCAATTATTTCACAAATGAAACAAGAGGAGCGCGTCCACGCCGACCGCGCAAAGCTTCTTGGCGCGAGCATGTTACCTAAGCCTGTGACCGAAGCGATGGGTTTGATGTCGAAAGCGATGACGAGAACAACGTTTATTATTTAATTCAATCCTGACTATGGACTAAGGGAGCATAAACTTCGTAATCGTGAGTTAGTTCAGCTGATTTGCCGAGCATTATCGATGCGGAACAGTATTTTTCGGCAGATAGATTGATTGCCCGTTCTACAATATTGTTGCTTATATTTCGTCCGTAAACCTTGAAGTGTAAGTGAATCGAGGTGAATATTTTGGGATCAGTTTCCGCTCGCTTTGCTTCAATTTCTACGTTGAGGTCCGTAATATCTTGCCTTGACTTGCGCAGAATAGTCACAACATCATAAGCGCTACATCCGCCGAGGCCCATTAAAAGCATTTCCATTGGGCGCGCCCCAAGGTTTTTGCCGCCAGACTCTGTTGCGCCGTCCATTGTTATGGTGTGACCACTGCCGCTCGTAGCTTCAAATGCGACGTCATCCAATAACTTGATTACTGTTTTCATAAAAAACCCATCATTAAAAAGAACTTTTAAGCCTACAAGTGTACTCATTATAGCGGCATTTTAAAATTGCGGCATGTGCATAACAAAAAATAACCCATTTAATCAATGATTTATAGTGTTCTATCTAGATTTAATTGTGCGCTAATGTGTATAATTACAGGATGTTAGTAAAGACTTTTACTGTTGTACCTAAATGTTTAGTTCCAAGGAGGTTTGAGGTTGAGTTCTGAGAATCCAGTGAATGAGCAGCGTCGTATGCTTGTTGTGGCAACCGGCGCGGTTGGAGCGGTGGGCGCACTAGCAGCAATATCGCCCCTCTTTATCAGCATGGCGCCTAGCGAGAGGGCTAAAGCGGCAGGCGCTCCCGTTGAGGTTGATTTGACTAAGCTAGAGCCGGGAATGCTCATAACGGCCGCTTGGCGCGGAAAACCAGTTTGGATTTTGCACCGTACGGATGAGATGCTAGGTAAGTTAGGAGAGACCGCTGACCTCGTGTCAGATCCCGATTCTAAATTGCCGATGCAGCCGGATTACGCCAAAAATATCGAACGCTCAATTAAGCCCCAATATCTGGTCTTGGTAGGCATTTGCACGCATCTAGGTTGCTCGCCCACTCAAAAGCTTGAGGCAGGCGAAGCTTCAGGCCTTGGTGCTGACTGGAGTGGGGGGTTCTTTTGTCCTTGTCATGGTTCTAAATTTGACCTTGCCGGACGCGTATACAAGGGTGTGCCAGCACCTGCCAATCTTGAAGTTCCGCCACACCAATTTTTGTCTGATTCTCGATTATTAATCGGGGACGATGTAGCTAGGAGTTAATTTGATGCTTAGACCAGTAATGACATGGGTTGATGAACGTTTCCCAATGACTAAGATGGTTCGGGAACACCTCACCGAATACTATGCGCCAAAGAATTTTAATTTTTGGTACTTTTTTGGCGGTTTAGCCATAGTTGTTTTGGCGATACAAATTCTCTCCGGCATATTCCTTACGATGCATTACAAACCGGATGCTGAAAAAGCATTTGCATCCGTGGAATACATTATGAGGGACGTACCTTTGGGGTGGTTAATTCGGTATATACACTCGACTGGAGCGTCCATGTTCTTTGTCGTCATCTACTTACATATGTTCAGAGCGCTTTTGTATGGCTCATACCGAAAGCCTCGAGAGTTATTGTGGATTTTTGGGATGGTAATTTACTTGTGCCTAATGGCAGAGGCATTCTTCGGTTATCTCTTGCCTTGGGGGCAAATGTCTTACTGGGGAGCGCAGGTGATTGTCAATTTATTTGGCGCGGTTCCACTCATTGGCCCCGATTTGGCAATTTGGATTAGAGGAGACTATGTTGTTGGCGATGCAACGTTAAGTCGTTTCTTCGCGCTGCATGTGATCGCCGTCCCCATCGCCCTATTGGGGCTTGTGGTGGCGCATATTATTTCTTTGCATGAGGTGGGCTCTAACAATCCTGATGGTATTGATATCAAAAAAAACAAAGACCCCAAAACAGGAATACCATTAGACGGTATTCCTTTTCATCCTTACTACACGGTGAAAGATATCTTTGGTCTTGTGGTTTTTCTGATTATATTTGCATCAATAGTTTTCTTTGCACCAGAAATGGGTGGATATTTCCTAGAGCATAACAATTTTATTCCGGCCGACCCGTTAAAAACGCCTCCGCATATTGCTCCTGTTTGGTATTTCACGCCTTACTACTCAATTTTGAGAGCAGTACCGCCGATGTTTGGCTCTCAATTTCCGGGTGTTTTAGCCATGGGTGGTGCTGTAGTCATTTTGTTTCTATTGCCTTGGTTGGATAAGAGCCCAGTGCGATCGATAAGGTACAAAGGACCATTATTTAAGACATCGTTGACAACCTTTGTAATCTCGTTTTTGTTGCTTGGGTATTTAGCTGTCTCTTATACACATCTCCGAGCCCACGAGACAGGCAGAAATCTC
>OJFL01000384.1_pt1 | contig 23322 bp, 13 predicted proteins | sample 1594131 | NCBI WGS metagenome assembly OJFL01 (sample SAMN05416782, study PRJEB24817) | seawater metagenome | isolation source: Sea water | place: Canada:Atlantic | collected 2013-07 | reverse complement strand
TACTTTTGCTCAAACCTAAGAAAAACATGAGCAATACCAAATACGTTTTCGTAACCGGAGGCGTAACTTCTTCGCTTGGAAAAGGAATCATAGCTGCATCTTTAGCAAAACTTTTGCAAGTACGAGGATTTTCTGTAACTATTCAAAAACTAGATCCATACATTAATATAGATCCAGGAACTTTAAACCCATATGAACATGGAGAATGTTATGTAACAGATGATGGGGCTGAAACTGATTTAGATTTAGGTCATTACGAACGTTTTTTAAACATTCCTACTTCTCAGGCCAATAATGTTACTACTGGAAGAATCTATCAGTCTGTTATAGACAAAGAAAGAAAAGGAGAGTTTTTAGGGAAGACTGTTCAAGTAATACCTCACATTACTGATGAAATTAAACATCGTATTCAAATTTTAGGGAATACAGGTGATTATGATATTGTTATTACAGAGATTGGAGGAACCGTTGGTGATATAGAATCATTGCCGTATGTAGAATCTGTTCGTCAATTATTGTGGGAACTAGGAAAAGAAAATGCAATTGTTATTCATTTAACGCTAATTCCTTATTTAGCAGCAGCTGGTGAACTTAAAACAAAACCTACGCAACATTCGGTTAAAACACTAATGCAGAGTGGAATAAACCCAGATGTGCTGGTTTGTAGAACCGAACATGAAATTTCTGAAGATATTAAAAGAAAGCTTGCGTTATTTTGTAATGTAAAAAAAGAAGATGTGATACAATCTATAGATGCATCAACTATTTACGACGTGCCTAATTTAATGTTTGAAGAAGGTTTAGATACTGTAGTTTTAAATAAATTACAGCTTAGTTCTGAGAAACAACCACAATTAACTGCTTGGAACAACTTCTTATATAAATATAAAAACCCAACATCAACTGTAGAAGTTGGTCTTATTGGTAAATATGTAGAACTACAAGATTCTTACAAGTCAATTACAGAAGCACTAATTCATGCTAGTGCAACTAATGAAACCAAAGTTACTATTCGTTGGATTCATTCTGAAGACCTAACTCCTGGAAATGTTACCGAACATCTCAAGGGCTTAAATGGTATTTTAGTGGCTCCTGGTTTTGGTGATAGAGGTATTGAAGGAAAAATTAAAGCAGTTCAATATGCAAGAGAAAACAACATTCCATTTTTTGGAATCTGTTTAGGAATGCAAATGGCAGTTGTAGAGTTTTCTAGAAATGTTCTAGGCTATAAAGATGCTAGCTCAACTGAAATGGATGAAAACTGTGCTCACCCAGTGATTAACTTAATGGAAGATCAAAAAGATATCACTAAAAAAGGGGGTACCATGCGTTTAGGTGCTTGGGATTGTGAAATTTCTGAAGATTCTAATGTGTTTAAAGCTTACAACAAAACAATGATTAGCGAACGTCATAGACATCGTTATGAATTTAACAATGAGTATTCTCAGCAATTGAGCGATAAAGGAATGCAAACAACTGGTGTAAATCCTAAAACTAAATTGGTAGAAATTATTGAAATTTCTGATCATCCATGGTTTGTTGGCGTACAATACCACCCAGAATATAAAAGTACGGTATTAAACCCGCACCCTTTATTTGTTGATTTTGTAAAAGCTGCTTTGCAACATTCTAAATAGTGGAATACTGTTTGCACTATATAGAATAACTAATTAAAATATTGATACCCCTGTAATAAGGAGGCATTTTACTACATTTGTCATCGCTTTTTAAAATATATAGGAAGCAAAAATGACAACTTGACATTTTAAAATATGGAAGAAAAAAAATTTGATGTTAATTCCTTTATAGGAATGATTCTTATAGGTGGTATTCTACTTTGGTGGATGTATTCTACCAAACCAGAAGTAGATCCTAACGCAACAACTAATACTGAGCAAGTAACAGAAAGTACTAAAGCAGACACTTCCTCAACTGCAAACTTTAGTCCTACAATAGAAAGTGATTCTCTTAAAAACGCTAATCTACAAAATCAATTAGGTGCTTTTGCCTCTAGTGTTATTAATGGTACTGAAGGAACTACTACCTTAGAAAATGATGTTTTGCTCTTAAAAATTAACAATAAAGGAGGGCAAATAATTGAAGCACTTATTAAAGGATACCAAACCTATGATTCGTTGCCTTTATACATGATTAAAGACAACAATGCTAGCTTTAATATTAATTTTGGAACTACAGACAACAGAATCTTAAATACAAAGGATTTATTTTTTGAGCCAACATTCACTAATAATGGTTCTTCTCAGGTGCTTTCTATGAAATTGAAGGTCTCAGACAATCAGTTTTTAGAATACAGATATGAGATGACTAAAGATTTCATGGTTAATTTTGCTGTTAGATCTCAAGGATTAAGCAACGTTATTAATTCATCAAATCCTGTTAATTTAGACTGGTCTTTAAAAGGATACCGTCATGAGAAAAGTTTGCGTACAGAGAATACTATGTACTCTTATTACTACTACAAATCAGACAATGAAGTTGATTATCTAGCTTTAGAAGATACCGATGTTGTTAATGATGTAGATTGGGTTTCTTACAAACAACATTTTTTCTCTTCAATACTTTTATCTGACACACCATTTAACAATGCAACTATAGCATCTGTAGATTTAGTGAAAGATGAAGCAATAGATAGTGTGTTTACCAAACAATATAGTCTACAAACTCCTCTAGCATTAAAAAGTGGAGAGTTAAACTATGATATGAAATGGTATTATGGTCCTTCAGATTATAAAAAACTATCTAAATATGAAGGAACCGATTTAAATGAAACAGCCGATTTAGGTTGGGGTATTTTTGGAACGATTAACCGTTGGATCTTCATTCCAATATTTGGAATGTTAGAAGGTTTTATGGGGAATTATGGTTTAATTATCATTTTACTGACCATCGTTGTTAGAATTATTATGTCTCCTCTGGTGTATAAATCTTATGTATCTAGTGCAAAAATGAAAGTAATTCGTCCAGAATTAAATGCATTAAATGAAAAATATCCAGGAAAAGAAAATGCGATGAAGCGCCAACAAGAAACCATGGCGGTTCAACGAAAAGCAGGTGTAAGCATGCTTTCTGGGTGTATCCCAGCATTGTTACAAATGCCTGTATTCTTTGCCTTATTTAAATTTTTTCCATCAAATATTGCCTTAAGAGGTGAAAGTTTTTTATGGGCAAATGATTTATCATCATATGATACTGTTATTAACCTACCTTTTAGCATCCCTTTTTATGGAGATCACGTAAGTTTATTTCCAATCTTAGCATCTATTGCTATTTTCTTTTACATGAAAATGAATCAGAGTCAGCAGGCAAGTATGCAAGCACCTGCACAAGAAGGAATGCCAGATATGGGTAAAATGATGAAGTATATGATTTACTTCTCTCCTATTATGATGTTATTCTTCTTTAACAATTATGCAAGTAGTTTAAGTTTGTACTACTTTGTTTCTAACTTACTAACCATTACTATTATGTTGGTGATTAAAAACTATGTAATTGATGAAGATAAGATTCATGCTCAGATAGAAGAAAACAAGAAAAAACCAGAAAAACAAAAGAGCAAGTTTAGACAACGTTTAGATGGCGCCATGAAGCAAGCTCAAGAACAACAAGGAAAGAAGAAGTAATACTTCTTTCTATATACCAAAAAACTCGAAACTATGTTTCGGGTTTTTTGTTTTTAAATAGGTTTGATCATTTCTTAAAAGTTGTTTTTTAAGACTTTGAAGACTTTAATTTTCCGTAATATAAGATATATCCATAGCATAACATTGTTAAAATAAAGGCGGTTTTAAACCCAAACCCGTCTATTAAACCACCAAATGCAAAAGGAATAATAGCACCACCTACAATAGCCATGCATAGCAAGCCTGATGCCTGTGCTTTTAATTCTCCCAAACCTTCTAAGGTAAGAGTGAATATTGTTGGAAACATAATGGAATTAAATAATCCTACGGCCAAAATTGACCACATAGAAATCAGTCCTTGTGTATTTATTGAGATTGCAATCATTACAATTGCTAGCAAAGCAAAAATACTTAGCACTTTTCCTGGAGCAATTATTTTTGTTAAATAAGCACCAACAAAACGCCCAATCATAGCTCCTCCCCAATAGAATATAATAAAAATTCCCAATAAAGATTTTGGATCAGAATTAGAAAATGTTTTATTAAAAGTACTGGCAATGGTATTGGCAATATTCATCATTATGTCATTCTCAGCTACCAAAACTGCTAAATTCATGTCATCAAAATAGTTCACTAAAAAACTACCTATAGCAACTTCTGCTCCTACATACACAAAAATACCAAGTGCTCCCATGAGCATTAATTTATTTTTCAACAATGATAGATAGCCTCCTTTTGGGCTTTGTTGCATCACTTTGGGTAATTTTATAAAGGCAAAAATAACTGCCAAAAGTCCTATAAAAGTTGCAATAAGTAAAAATGGAGTTTGAACCGTAGCTGCCTCTGCTGCATAATAATCTGCTTTTTCAATGGCTGATAATACATTTATTTCTTCAGAGCTCTTCACAGAATCACTCAATAAAAACAAGGCACCTACTACAGGTGCTAAAGTTGTTCCTAAAGAATTAAAGGCCTGTGATAGATTTAATCTACTAGAGGCACCCTCTTCAGATCCTAACAAAGCTACATAAGGGTTAGCAGCTACTTGTAAAACCGTAATACCACCAGCGAGTGTAAAATAACCAACTAAGAAAATAGTAAAGTTTCTGTATTCTGCTGCCGGATAAAAAAGTAAACATCCAATTGCCATAACTACAAGTCCTAAGACAATTCCTTTTCTATACCCAATCTTAGATAAGATAGCTCCTGCAGGAACAGAAACAACAAAGAAAGCTGTAAAAAAGGCAAACTGAACTAAAACTGTTTTAGCATAAGACATTTCAAAAACATCTTTTAATCTTGGCACCAAGCTATCTACCAATACGGTAATAAACCCCCAAAGAAAAAACAAGGTGGTTAAAAAGATAAGTGCACTTCTGTATGATTTGTTTGAAGACATAACTAGGCTTTATTAAAATATGCTGATTTATAATTGTTGTTCTCTCCTTGCTTGTACACGTTATAATTAAACCATTCGTGAATACAATAAGCTCCTGTTTCTCCTTGTTTGTTAATGGCAATAAACCCTACTTGAAAATCTTTAAAACGATCTCCAGATTTCTTCACCACTCTTCTAACGGCTTCTTCACAAGCTTCTTGAGGAGTTTTTCCTTGGCGCATTAGCTCAACTATTAAAAAACTTCCAACAGTTTTTAATACCTCTTCGCCCATTCCTGTAGCTGTGGCTCCACCTATTTCATTATCTATAAACAACCCAGATCCAATAATTGGAGAATCGCCTACTCTACCTGCCATTTTATAAGATAATCCGCTTGTGGTGCAAGCGCCAGAAATATCACCAAAACTATCTATTGCCAACATTCCAATAGTATCGTGATTTTCAATATTAATAATTGGTTTATATTGCGAGGTCTCCTTCCACTTCTTCCAAGCTTTTTTTGAGGATTCGGTTAATAGATTTTCTTTTTTAAACCCTTGTTCATATCCAAATTCCTCAGCACCTTTTCCAGCCAATATCACATGTGGCGTTTTTTCCATTACTTTTCTAGCTAAAGAAATAACGTGTGTAATATTTTGAACACACATAACAGCACCATAATTACCGTCTTTATCCATAATACAGGCATCTAGAGTTACATTGCCGTCTCTATCTGGCAATCCTCCTTTTCCTACAGAAACATTTTTTAGATCTGCTTCTTCAATCATACAGCCCTGTTCTACAGCATCTAGAGCAGTACCTCCGTTTTGTAATACTTCCCATGCTTTGGCTGTTGCATTAGGAACCAACCAAGTAGCTATAACAATTGGTTGTATCGCTGTATTTGCACTTGCAATAACAGTTGTATTTTCAGTACTGTTTTTGCAGCCAATCACTGAGGCTGTAGCTACCATACCTAATGTAGATAGTGATGCATTTTGTAAAAACTTTCTTCGCTTCATGAGTAATTATTTTATTTGAATTTCATCTACAAATATCCAGGCTTTACCGTCAAAAGGGGCTCCCACATGCCATTTTGGTAGATCACCATAATTTTTTGCCATAACTTTTATATACCTAGCTTTTGTTGATTTAGAAAAATCAATGGTTTTAATTTTTATATCGTCTGTATTAGTTGGTGATTTAAATTTCCAATCTTTATAATTTTTAAAATTCACTCCATCAGAAGAAGTAACTATTTTCAAATCTTTAGGTAGAAATATCCAAGATCGCTGATCTCTTAAAAATGATATTTTCACATTATGTATTTGCCTCACTTTACCTAAATCAACAACAGCATCTAGGTCTGTATCAGAATACCCTTGCCAGGTTCCTGTTCTAAAATCTTCTGTACCTAAAATACCATCTATTAATGCATCATTCCCTCCAGCATTGTATTGATTTTCATAATCTGTGTATAATTTAATTTTTAAGTTGGGATTTTTTTTATAAAAATCAGTTGAGATAACAGCACTTTTTTCACTTTCTCTCTGAGCATATACAGATAGATTTATAAAATCATCTATAACAAAAGGTTTTGTATATTTTTTAAAACCTCCTTTATGACCTAGTCTAAAAAATATATCAGCGTCTTTTTCAACACATGCTAGTTCTACCAACGTACTACCCTTAAAAACAATATCTCCATTTTTAATAAAAGGTGCAGGAATTATTTTATGATCTTTAATTTCTGTTGAAGGAATAAAAGCATCATATGTTCCCCATTTTGTTGGTTTATTGGTCATTTCAAAAACTAAATTTCCTCCATTCATAACATCTGTATGATTTATAAAAGAGTACTCATAATTACTTCCATTCAATTGAACTGATTGAATGTATTTGTTTTCTTTTGAGTTATTTTTTGCTTCAATAGTAAAGGTTTTTCCATTTTCTAAATGAATGGTTGCTTTATCAAACAAAGGACTTCCTATAATGTATTGATTAGATCCTGGAGTAACCGGATAAAATCCTAAAGAACTAAAAACATACCAAGCACTCATTTGTCCACAATCTTCATTTCCTGAAACTCCATCTGGAGAATTCGTATACAATTCGGTTAAAATCTGATTAACTTTTTCTTGAGTTTTGTGGGGTTTATTCACAAAATTATACAAATAAGCCATATGATGGCTTGGTTCATTACCATGAGCATATTGCCCAATTAAACCGGTAATATCTACTTGATCTCGGCCTGAAGTTTTATTTTCTGCCACAAAGAGTTTGTCTAACTGTTCTTCTAATATATTTTTTCCTCCTAGCAAATTTATAAATCCAGTAATATCTTGAGGAACATAAAAACTGTATTGCCAAGAGTTTGCCTCTGTGTAATTAAAATTTACCTCATAAGGATCAAAAGGGGCAAACCAAGTATTCCTAAATCTACCTCTCATAAACTTAGTAGTTGGATCAAATACATTTATATAGTTTTGAGATCGCTCTATAAAGGTTTTATAATCTTCTTGTTCACCCATAACGCTAGCCATCTGGGCAATTGTCCAGTCATCATAAGCATACTCTAGTGTTTTGGAAACCGATTCTGATTCTTTTTCTACTGGAATAAATCCTAAATTCTTATAAGAATCTAAGCCAAGTTTGTCTCGTGTTGCAGAATGTTTCATAGCTTCTAAGACTTTGTCTGCATCATAATTTCGAATTCCTTTTAGATAGGCATCTGCAATCACAGGAACAGCATGATACCCAATCATACATCCTGTATAATTGGCTGCTAAATCCCAAATTGGCATAATACCGCCTTCATCAAATTTTGCTAAAAATGTATTGATGAAGTCATTGGTTCTCTCTTGTTCTATAATGGTATATAAAGGATGAGCTGCACGGTAGGTATCCCATAGAGAAAAAACAGTGTAGTACTTAAAATCATTGGTTTCATGAATCTTTAAATCCATTCCTCGATATTTACCATCTACATCTTGATATAGGTTTGGAGCAAGCATGCTATGATACATCGCAGTATAAAAATTAACTTTATTGGTTTGGTTATTGTCTTGAACTACTATTTTATGTAATTGACTTTCCCATGTTTGCTGTACTTCTCTTTTAATATCTTCAAAAGACTTTTTTCCAATTTCTTGTTCTAAATTTTGTTTCGCACCTATTTCATCTACTGCAGAAATACCAATTTTAACATAAACAGGTTCATTATTTGGATTAATAAACTCAAAACTTTCTTTAATTGGTGACACCTCATGGTATCTTTCTGAATCTTTTATAGGGTGTGAGAATTTTATATAATAAAAAAGGAACTGATTAGTTGCCCAAGCTTTAGAATGTCTAAACCCTTTTATTTCCTTGTCATTAACAATAGACATATTAAAATCATTCAATTGGTCTCGATGTTCTAAATCTAAAATCAGTACTTGGTTTTTAGAAGAAGGATATACATATTTATGAATACCACTTCTTTTTGAAACCGTTAATTCTACATCAATATTGGTATCTTCTAAGTGAACTTTATAATACCCAGGTTGTGCAACTTCATTTTTATGAGAAAACTTAGATTTATATCCTTTCTCTCCGTTAGCACCATTATTTAAAATAGCTAGATTTGTTGGCATTAATAAAATATCACCATAATCAGATACTCCAGTTCCGCTAAGATGTGTATGAGAAAAACCATAAATTTCATCGTCAGAATAATGATATCCTGAACAACCGTCCCAGCCGTCTAATCGAGTATCTGGGCTTAACTGCATCATTCCAAATGGCATTGAAGCTCCAGGGTAAGTATGACCATGACCACCTGTTCCGATAAAAGGATCTACAAACTTGATTAAAGAATTTTCTTTATGTTCAGGCTGATTATTACACGCACCTAACATCAGAAAAAATACAAGAAAATATATTTTATCTATATTAACTTTTTTAATATTCATTTTTAATTCGAATTTGAGTTGAGTTATTAAAAATCATAAGAAATTACCCCACAACTAATTAAATTAGACAAACAACTACTGAATTCAGTCAGAAGTTAGAAATATTAATAAATTAACAAAAAATGATGCGATTTAATTTTCATTCAAATAGATTGTTAACTTTACGAACACAATATACTAAATGAAAACACATCTTTATTTAAAGTTCTTAATAATTATACTATTAACAGGATGCCGTCCTGAAATAGACGAAATAATTAAATCCTCAATTATTCCGAAACCTTTGTCTCAAGAAATTGGAACTGGGTACTTTATTTTTAATCATGATGTTACAATTATTTCTGAACCTGAGCTTCAGGAAGTATCAAACTATTTCAATTTATATCTAAAAGAAAATTACAATTTTAAGCTTTCAAATAATAATAGTACCAAAAAAATTACTTTTAAAATTGATGATTCTATCAATAATGATGAAGGTTATGAGTTAAACGTCTCTAAAAATGACATTACCATAAAATCTAAACATATTAAAGGTGCATTTTATGCCGTTCAGAGTTTATTACAATTACTTCCTATAACTTCTGTTTCTGATTCAATAAAAATTCCTTGCATAAAAATTAAAGACCATCCTCGATTTAAGTATAGGGGATTGCATTTGGATGTTGGTCGCCATTTTTTTTCTGTTAATTTTATAAAGAAGTACATAGATTTAATGGCTAGACTGAAGATGAATACTTTTCATTGGCATTTAACAGAAGATCAAGGCTGGCGAATAGAAATAAAAAAATATCCAAAACTTCAAGAAATAGCAGCCTACAGAAAAGAAACCTTAGTTGGTCATTACAATGACCAGCCTCACAAATTTGATGGAAAACCCTATGGTGGATTTTATACTCAAGAACAAATAAAGGAAGTAGTGGCTTATGCAAAAACAAGACAAATAACTATTATCCCTGAAATTGAAATGCCGGGGCATTCGCAAGCTGCCATAGCAGCCTACCCAGAATTAGGCTGTTCTGGAAAACAGGTGGAAGTAGCTACCAAATGGGGTGTTTTTGATGAAGTGTATTGTCCAAAAGAAAGTACTTTTAAGTTTTTGGAAGATGTCATAGATGAAGTTGTGGCATTATTTCCTGGAAAATATATTCATATTGGCGGAGATGAAGCCCCAAAAACCAATTGGAAAAATTGTGAGTATTGTCAAAAACTTATCAAAAAAGAAGGCTTAAAAGACGAGCATGGCTTGCAGAGCTATTTTATTGCTAGAATGGAAAAATACATCAATACCAAAGGAAAACAAATCATTGGTTGGGATGAAATTTTAGAAGGCGGTTTGGCACCAAATGCAACCGTGATGTCTTGGCGAGGAACTAGTGGCGCAGTTCAGGCAGCAAAAGAAGGGCATGATGTTATTTTAACCCCCGGCTCTCACTGTTATTTTGACCACTATCAATCGGAAAATGAAAATGAACCTCTAGCTATAGGTGGTTTTTTACCTTTAGAAAAAGTATATCATTTTAATCCAATACCTGAAGAACTAACAGAAGAGGAATCAAAGTATGTATTAGGCGCTCAGGGAAATGTATGGACAGAATATATGAAAAGTGAAAAACAGGTAGAATACATGGCTTTTCCAAGAGCGGTAGCTTTAAGTGAAGTTGTATGGTCTTCTCCTGAACATAAAAACTATTCAGATTTTATCAATAGATTAGAACAGTATCAAAAAAGATTAGATCAATTAGAGGTAAACTATGCCAACCATATCTATTCCGTAAAAGGTAAATTAACTCATCTAAATGATCGTTTAACTTATGAATTGAATACTACTTCCTCTAGCTTCCCAATATATTATTCTACTGATAGGTCGTTCCCTTCACAATTGTATTCAACTCCAATTACCGTAGATACATCTATGCATATAAAAGCACTTGTTTTAGATTCAAAAAAAACTGTATTGGGAGCTATTTTTGAACAAGAAATTAATTTACACAAAGGAGTTGGTGCTAGAATAGCAATTGATAAAGAACCACACCCAGCATACAATGCTGGAGGAAAAGGTGCTTTAATAAATGGTATTTCTGGGAATAACAAACGTTATGGAGACAGGGAATGGCTTGGTTTTTCAGGAGAAGATATAGAAATTACTATTGAGTTTGATAAACCAACAAATATAAACAGTATTGCTACCCGATTTTTTAATGGAAACGGACAATGGATTTACCCACCCAAAAAAGTTACTGTTTATATAAACAATGATATTAGAACATATGTTGCAGGTATTTCTTCTACCAATGACTTAACAGCTAAATTTGCTGTAAAATTTGAAAGTACAACTGTAACATCTATTCGATTAAAAATTCCTAGTTACGGAATTATACCCGAAGGAAAACAGGGAGCCGGTCATAAGCCCTGGACTTTTATCGATGAAATAATTATTAAGTAATATGATCTTAGAAATTTGTGCCAACTCCTATCAATCTGCTGTTAATGCTGAAATTGCTGGTGCTCATAGAATAGAATTGTGTTCTGAAATCTCTGTTGGTGGAACTACTCCATCTTATGGGTTACTTAAAAAAGTGATGCATAGTTTAAGTATTCCTGTTCAGGTGTTAATACGTCCAAGAAGTGGAGACTTTCATTACTCTGATGAAGAATTTGACATCATGAAAGAAAACATTCTACAATGCAAAGAACTCGGTTGCGCTGGAATAGTTACTGGAGTACTGCATAAAGACAACACCATAGATATCAAAAGAACTTCAGAATTAATTGAACTGTCTAAACCCATGTCTTTTACGTTTCATAGAGCTTTTGATGTGGTATCAAAACCAAAAGAAGCATTACTACAATTACTAAATTTAGGGGTAGATCGTCTATTAACTTCTGGGCAACAAGAAAAAGCTAAAAACGGAATAGACTTATTATTAGAACTTCAAAAGATAGCAGAGGAAAAACTCACCATACTTCCCGGTAGTGGCATAAATTCAGAGAATTGCATTCACTTTAAAAATGCTGGATTTACCGAAATACACAGCTCTGCCTCAAAGATCATTTCTAGGAATACTCATTCTTATTTTGGAAATACGCCGCAAACAATTTCTGATATAGATACTATCAAAAATATTTTAAATGTAATAGCATAAATTATTTTTTTGAAGAAAATGTAGCTTCTAAAAAACCCAACCCATACCCCAAAAACTGTGTTAATGAAGTTATGACACTTAATAAGCTAACTATTGGATTATTTTTATTACGAAAAGAAGCATCTAGAGCTATCAAAGAAAAGTACAAGCCATATACTAGTATGGGACTATAAATTCCAAAAATTAAAAGTAAAATTGACAAGTCTAAACCGAGTATAAAAACACTTGGAAACCAATACGTGAGTTTAGCAGTGGTTGGATACATTTTATTAAGTTTAGGTCTTGCAGCACCAAATGTATAGGTTTGTTGAAAGAAACTTGAGACAGAATTCCTGCGCTTATGATATACAAAAGCTGCGTCTATGAACTGAGTTTCTAACCCATGATTCCATAAACGAAACGTAAGATCTATATCTTCTCCTGCACGCATGTCTGAAAAGCCTTTGGTAATCTCAAACGCTTTTTTTGAAAGTCCCATATTAAAACTTCGAGGTTGAAATTTCCCAACACTATTTTTTTTTCCTCTAATACCTCCAGTGGTAAAAAAAGAAGTCATGGAATAATTAATGGCTTTCTGTAAAGCTGTGAAGTTTGGATGTGCGGCATCTGGCCCACCAAAAGCGTCTGTATATTTATGGTCTAATTGCTTAGTAATTGTGTTTAGGTAGTGTTTTGGTAGAATTACATCAGAATCTAGAATAATAAAGTAATTTCCAGTTGCTTTTTGCATACCAAAATTTCTACTAGGTCCAGGTCCTGTGTTTTCTTTCTCAAAATAGTGAATAGGCAACTCAGTTCTATATTTTTCAACAATCAAATCACTTTTTACAGAAGATCCATCTTCAATAATATAGACATCAAAAGCCTCATCATATTCTTGAGCAAGAATACTAGCCAATAATTCGTCTAGTTCTTCTGAACGGTTATACACTGGAATAATGATGGAAAAAACTGGTTTCACTGGCATTGCTATATCGCAGAAAAGTTAATTTCTTGTCCGTTAATTTCAAATAAAACTGAATGGTACTTTGTTGTTTTAAACACTTCAGCTTCTTCTTCACTTATATTATAATCTATTTTAGTACTATATCTATTGGCATCACTAGAAAAATCTGACTCAATTCTGTTTTCATCAGAATCAAATTTTAGAGAAGCATCTTTAGCAGAAAAAGTAAGCTTGCTTCCTTTTTTAGTTTTTACATTAGTAGCACTCACCAAAATAGTTTCTAACATTAAAAAGCCTCCTAATTCATTAATTGTTATGTATACATCTCCATAGTCTGATATTGCATATTTAGTAATTCCAACACTTTTAATGTTTTTTTCTATATGAAGATCTACTTCATTTCTATCTAGAAGATGAAAACTACTTGAAGATGAAAACACCTTATCTATTTCCTTAAAAAAACCCATCTACCCAACTTAAGTTATAAGCGTAAAAATAGCATAAAAAAACGCAAACCTTTCGGTTTGCGTTTATAATAAGATAATTTAGAAAAGTTATTCTTTTATAATCTTGTAAGATCCTATTTTTCCTTCAGCACTTACTTTTACAACATACACCCCTGGTCTTAAATTAGACAAGTTGATTGATGAGTTGTTTGTATTTGGTGCACCAGAAAATACTTTTTGACCCAATAGATTAAAGACTGTTATGGCCTCAACATTGTTTTGAGATCTAAAGTTTAGTTCTTCTTTCACAATTGTTGGATACAATGTAAACCCTTCTAGAGTATTGGTTGATGTACCTAAAGTTTGAGTTGTAACTTGGAAATTAGTTACATGGAAATCATAATCTGCTCCCACCTCATCAACTCCACTATATGCATAAAGAGCAAATTTAGCTGTTGAAGAAGTAGATGATAAATTATACTCTGACTTTGCTTCTGAAACATTTGTTAGCCCATCTGCAGAGTCCCAACGATATAATTCTGACCATGTAGCTCCATCATCTTCTGAAAATAGAACAGCAACATAATCATCAGCATCCATACCGTCAGCATCAGCTCCAGAATTATTATAATCAGTTATACCAGCATCAATGTTTAAATAATGAGTACCAGCACTTAAATCAAAAGTAGGAGATATTAAATACTCATCAGCAAATGTAGAATATATATTTACTTTAGCTCCTTTTCCTAAGGTTGCGTCATTTAAAAAATCAGAAGTACTCCATGCACTGGAAGTGACTGTTGCAGAAGGGGTACCATATGGTCCTGTAGACTCGGAGAATCCAGCAGGATAATTAGTAAAATCTGTACTAAAAGGTATTGGGGCATTTTCAATAGTAAGAGAATATTCAGTACAACCGATAGCCAAAGAAGCACCATTTTGTGGAACTACAGAATAGTAATAGGTTGCCCCATAACTTAAACCTGTAATATTAACGGAAGTAGCAGTTATAACACCTAAAGAATTTAAATCACCTGATGTATCACCCCAGAAAATTTCGTATCCAGTAGGTGTTATACCTGATGAAGGTGCATCCCAAGTAATAGTAGCAGCACCATTATTAAATGACACATCTGAACCTGTTGGAGATACATTTTCTGCACAATTTGGTGCAGATGGTAAAGTATAATACTCTAAACAAAACTCAACATTTACCATTGAAGTTCCATAATCATAAATTCTAATTACAAGTTCATCACCTATTGCCCAACCACTCAAAACCACATCACCTTGATTGTATGTAGAATAAGCAATTTCTGTACCCGATGCATCATGAATACCAATGTAAGGAAAACCAGAACCAGTTCCCCAATAGCGTAATGCATCAGTTGTTGCTGTCCAATTAAAAAAGGCATCAACACCTTCGTTTCCTGGAGTTCCGTTCCCTAGAAGACCACTAGCTGTGAAACCTGAATTAGGAAAATCAATAGAAATATTAGATGTTGTACATCCTGTGCCTTCAGGAGATATTGTAAAAGGTAAAGAAGTTGCTGTTGCAAAGGTATCTCCAGCTACAGGCATAGTCCAAGAAGTAGTTAACCAAGAACTATCACCATCAGATCCACTACAATTAGCTTGAACATATATATCATATGTAGCTCCGGGAGTTAAGCCTCCTAGAGTAATAGGGTTATTTGGCCCAGTTACAGTGAGTGTTCCACTTCCTTGAGTAAAACCAGTAGGACCAAATTCATAGGTCCATTCTGTTTCAGTGCCTCCTGCTGTCCAAGAGATTTCAACCTCTGTAAGAGAGTTAGCTGTTGCTACAAGATTATTTGGTGTTGGACATGATTGTGTAATTCCATTAAAAGTAACGTTACCTCTATTTTGTCTAAGTGTTCCAGTTGCCGGTGAAGTTGGATCTGAGTTTGTAGAATCAGATCTTTGATCTAAAGTTAATCCTACCGTTGGACCATTTGTTGATAATACAAAAGCTGAAGAACTACCATAACCTGGCTCATTCGCATCTACAGCTATCACTATATTATCTGTTCCATTATAGGTGAAAGATGAATTAAAAGTAATTGTTAATACATTATTGTTCACAGTTACTGTACCGTCAATAAGCACATGAGATAAGGTAGAAACATCTACCCAATCTGAAGTAGAATCAAAAGCTGTTTTTGCTGTATGACCTATCCATACGTCTACATTATCATCTGCAGAAGTAAAATTTGATCCAGCATTCAAAGCATACTCAATAGAGGTAATATCTCCACTAGTACCTATCTCTGAAGCTAAATAAATAGATTGAGAGTAAGAATACCCATAATAGGGAGATATAGGTGGGGTATTAAAACCATCACCATCATCTCCACCCCCAATTGAAACCTGAGAAAAAGATAATGTAGTTGTTAATAAAAGTAATAATAAAGTAATTTTTTTCATATTGTTTGGTTTTAGTTAATTGTTTGTTAAAAATAAATTGATATGCAAAGTACACTTTTTCCTTCAAAGAAGGAAAATCTTAGTAAAAAAATCAGCAAATTATTAGTGAAATTACATTTATCACAAAAAAACAGGTTTTGATTAATAAATCAAAACCTGTTTTTTTATTTAAAATAATGTATTATTTACTCTTCTATAAATTTATCCATTACAGCGTCACTTACTCCCATATTAGAGAAACCTCCGTCATGAAATAAGTTCTGTAAAGTTACTTTTTTTGTGAGATCTGAAAATAAAGAAATGGTATAATCTGCACATTCTAATGCCGTTGCATTTCCTAATGGAGACATTTTATCTGCATAGGCTAAAAACCCTTCAAAACCTTTTACACCACTACCAGCTGTTGTTGGAGTTGGGGATTGAGAAATAGTATTAACTCTTACCTTATGATCTCTACCAAAGAAGTATCCAAAACTACGTGCAATACTTTCTAAATAGGCTTTGTTATCTGCCATATCATTATAGTCTGGAAAAACACGTTGTGCTGCCATATAAGTTAGCGCTACGATACTACCCCACTCACTCATAGCCTCTTTGTTATATAAGACATTCATTACTTTATGGAAAGATACCGCCGAAACGTCCCACCCTTTAGTTGTAAAATCATACTTAGGATCAGTATACAATTTTCCTTTTCGTACGTTTACAGACATGCCAATAGAATGCAATACAAAGTCTATTTTACCTCCTAAAATCTCCATAGATTTTTCTACTAAATTTTCTAGGTCTTCCATAGAAGTGGCATCTGCAGGAATAATTTGAGATCCTGTCTTTGCTGCTAGGTCTTTAATAGTACCCATTCTCATGGCTATAGGTGCGTTTGTTAATACAAACTCTGCTCCTTCTTCATGTGCTCTCTCTGCAGTTTTCCAGGCAATAGAGTTTTCATCTAATGCTCCAAAGATAATTCCTTTTTTTCCTTTTAATAAATTATAAGACATCTCTTAAATTGTTTGTTTTTTATTCGTGGGCAAATATAATCGTTTAATTTTTATCGTTCTATTTTTGAATACTCTAAATAAAAATACTCGTAGGTATCTATAATGTAAAGAATTAACTATTAGTTGAGCAACTCTCTGGCATGAGTTAAGGCACTGTCTGAAATATTTTTACCACTTAACATTTCTGCTATCTCAACAATTCTCTCATCTTCAGACAATTGTTTTAAATTAGTAGTAGTACTATTATTAACCTCTTCTTTATAAACCTTATAATGCTGATTGCCTTTGGCTGCAATTTGTGGTAAATGTGTAATGGTAATGACTTGCATCTGCTTACTCATCTGAGACATAATATGAGCCATTTTATTGGAAATTTCTCCTGAGACACCACTATCGATTTCATCAAAAATAATAGTTGGCAACTGGCTGTTTTCTGATAAGATCTTTTTGATAGCCAACATTACTCGAGATAACTCACCACCAGAAGCCACTTTTTTTAGCTCTCCATATTGCCCTCCTTTATTAGCAGAAAACAAAAATTCTAAACTGTCTTTTCCGTTCTTGTAATACTTTTCTGAAAGTGTGTTTTGTATCTGAAAACGCGCGTGAGGCATTCCTAAATCTGCTAATATATCTGCTAACTGTTTTGATAATTTTAAAATGATTTTACTTCTAGCATCTGAAATTTTTAAAGCTACTGCATCTAATTTATTAGCTATTTCATTTACAATAGTTTCTTGGTCCAGTAAACTTTGTTCGGCATTTTCTACTGTATTAACTTTTTTAAACAACTCTGATTGGATAGTTAATAACTCTGAAATTGAATTGACGTAGTGTTTTTTTTGTAGGTTATAAATCAATTGCAAACGATCATTTAATTGCTCTGCTTCAATTGGATTAAAATCTACTTGTTCAAATGCAGATTCTAAATCTCCAACAATATCATCTAATTCTATTTTAACGCTAGAAATTCTGTTAGAAAGTTCTTGATATTCTTTTGAATATGAATCAATTTTAGTTAGTTTTTGCTCTAATGAATATAGTAAGTGCTGAATACCAATATTCTCGTCAGTTGTAATTTGAACTGCTTCTGTTAAATTTTGTTGAATTTCTTCTACGTTATTTATTTTCTCTAACTTTTCCTCTAATAACTCTTGCTCATCTTCAATAAGTTCGGCTTCAAGTAATTCGTTATATAAATGAGCATTATAATCATATTGAAGATTAGCCTCTCGTTGAGCTAGTTGAATTTCTTCTAATTTCTTTTTTTCTTTGGTATAACTTGCTAACCCACTCTGATAGGCGGCTAACATACTCTCATTATTTGCAACAGCATCTAACAACTGAAACTGAAACTCTTGGTCTGAAACTTGAAGGGTTTGATGTTGCGAATGGATGTCTATAAGTCTTGCTCTGAGGGCAGTTAAAACCAAAAGCGTTACAGGCGTATCATTTATAAAAGCTCTAGATTTTCCAGAAGGTAGAATTTCTCTTCTTAAAATAGTATTCCTTTCATAATCTATATCTTCTATTTCAAAAAAATCTTGAAGATTATAGGTATCTATACATACTATGGCTTCAATAACACACTTTTTATTGGTATTTTTCAACGTAGAAGAATCTGCTCTATTTCCTAAAACTAGCCCAAGAGCACCCAATAAAATTGATTTACCAGCACCTGTTTCTCCTGTAATAATGGATAGACCTGAAGAAAAATCAATGTGTAATTCATTGATTAAAGCATAATTTCTTATGGTGATTGATGCTAACAAATACCTGTGTTTTTAAAAAATAAATGTAATTAATTTTTTGGATAATAAACCTCTTTATTGTGAAGATTCGCATTGATTTTTTGTTTACTATAATGCAACTCAAAAAATGAATCATTTGCCCAATCTTCATATAAATTTCTATAAAAGACACTATTTGGATTTCCAGATTGTCCCGGAGAATTAGTAGCTTTAGAGTTGTCCCAATCTTTTGTATCTATCACTACTCTAAAACTTGCCCCTGAAGATTGACTTAAATTTGAGCCTGAAGAACCTGGTGTAAATGCATTCCCTCCCCTTGGATAGGTTTTGAAGCTAATCAAATTATAGATAGAGTCATTCACAATATTTTGAAGTGGGTGTTTAATTTTGATATGCTTAAAATCTTTCTGCCCATATCTCCAATTCTTTAAATCTTTACCAAACTTCACCTCTAATTCTTTAACAGAAGAGATAAAAGTGTTCTTTAAAAAATTATCTCTTTGTTTACCTGGAAGTTTATTTAAATTTTTAATTATTTTAAACAGTTGAATATTTAATAAACCTTTTACATTTTCTGGCACATATTTTTCATGAAACTCTCGAACAATAGTCCTCTCCCAATTTACATAAATTGTAGCTTCAACTGAAGTTGTTGTGAGTTTATTATTCCATGCAAGAAGCATCTCAAAATATTTTTGATTAGCTTTATCTAATGAAGTTTGATCTATCATTTTTATCAACTTCTCTGAAGGTAATGAATGATAATCTACTTGTAAATCCATCATTTCTTGCATGGTAAATTTATGAGTTGAATTCTTTGAAAGCACATCACTTACGCGATCTCCTCTGTAAGGGTCTGACCAAGAAAATCCGATGGCATTCCAATGCTTATAAGATGCTGGTGTAACGTTTTGATTTGCTGATGCAAAGAAATTCTCAGAAGGATTAACAACATGTGGTTTATCAGTTATTGGGAGGTATCCGTCCCATTCATAGTTACCATCACCAAGAACTGGCACCAATCCACTGTGTGTATTTCTAATGGGGGCTATTCCAACAGCCTGCCATCCAATGGTGCCGTCTTTATCTGCCCATACCATATTTTCTCCAGGAATATGACTGTAATTACAGGCTTCTCTAAACTCTTCCCATGATTGAGATTGATTCATGCGTAAAGAAGCTAGATAGGGAGACCCTCCAACCTCTAACCATCCACATTTTACAGCATAAGCTCTACTTCTTTTCTTATCTACAAAAGTTACAGGGCCGTGAATAGAGTATTGGAGTATGATTTCATGATTTTCTTCTCCTTTTACGGTAATAGATTCTTTAATTTCTTTAAACGTTAACCATTCCCCCTTATGCCAGTACTGTTTTGAATTTTCAGGATTTAATTCATATACATATAGGTCTTCGGCATCTGTTCTAAAAACAGTTAATCCCCAAGCCCCATATCCATTATGACCTATCGAAATTCCTGGAATTTCTGGCTCTCCTCCCCCTATTACATTCCAACCTGGCGCTACTAAATGAGTAATATATCTAAGTGAAGGGGCTACAATACTTCTGTGAGGGTCATTTGCTAAGATCGGAGATCCATTAAATGATTTACTTCCTGAGATAGCCCAATTGTTACTCCCAATACTAAATTCATCTTCAAGATCTTCAACCTTTTTTGAAAATGAAGAAGCAAGAGCACCTTTTTTCTGATATTTCTCTTGTATATACTCTTTTTTAAATCTCACTGGAGTTCTATAAGCGTTATACAATCCTAAAATATCTTGGTCTAAATCTTCTTTTTTAATTTTTTTATCAAGTTTTAAAGAAGGATCTTTAGGATGAAGCCACAACAATTCTTTTACCTTGTCTTCACCAATTCTAGAAACTGCTCTCCCTATATTTAATTCTTGACCAATGTTTCCTAAAAGTCCTTGATGTCTAGAGATAACAACTTCAGGTGTCCAAAGTTCAGGTTCTATATTCAATAAACTAAATTCTACTGGAAGTTTATCCAGATTGTTTTTCATTTCTTGAATATAGGCATTGACTCCTTGGGTATAAGAGCTAATAATTTCATAGCCATCTTCATGATAATGATTTAGTTCCTCTTTTAGATTTCCTCTAAATTTAAAAAGCCTAGTACCAATATCTCTTTTCAATTCAGTTTCACCAAAAATTTCTGCAACAGTTCCTGTAGCCTGTCTTCTCCAGATTTCAAATTGAAAAAGCCTGTCTTTAGCTGCCAAATAGCCTTGCATAAAAAAAAGATCTTTTTGATTAGCAGCGTAAATATGGTTTATACCGTATTTATCTCTCAATACCTCAACTTCATCATTTAATTGAAGTTGTTTTTTTGAGGTACAAGAACATATAAAAATCAAAATAAGGACTATTGATTTAAATCTAGTTTTTGTTATGGTACAATAAACTGAGGTAATTGTAAAATCAAGATATTTTTTATAATTCATAAGCTTGCATAATTTGAAACAATGAATTATAAATATAGTAAATAATACTTATGAAGATAAGTATAAAATAAAACCTAAGGATATTTATTTGTTCGATTTAAGCAGTATCTTAAAAAGAAAAAGAAATTAGTAATAGTAAATTATTAATTAATTTTTCGCCACTTTGAGCTATTGTTAGGAGATATTTTTTTAAGTACCACGAGTAAACGCTGTTTGCTTCTAGTATTAGGACCATCTGAATAAAGGTTTACAATTTCGTCTGCTTTGGCATCAAAAAATAGTCTTAGTAGTGGGTTTCCAATAACTTTATTATACAATCTGTCTAAGGTAATAACTGAATTTTCAATAGCTCCTTTTCCTTTAATTTTATTTTCTGCTAAAACATCAAACCCTTTTCTATGGTAGTTATACATTGCAGTTCTAAATTGTTTTAATCCAGGAGATAATAAATTATCTATAATTTGAAACCTATTCTGAACACCTACTTGATTAGACCATGCTGAAAGACCACTTTGCTGGGCTTGTAATGTTACATTTTCTGCTTCCTTTAAGTACGTATCTCCTCCATTGATGGCAAAGGTATCTGCATCTACTCCTAAAATTAGATATACATAAAATGTAATTGTAGATATTAAATTAGAATCAAATCGGGTTGGATTATAAATAATTTGATCAAATTCGTTATACTTAAAATTAAAGTCATTATCTCTAATATTCAAAATAGGAGTTTCATAGGATGTTCCATAAACCGGTCTGGTAGACTGAATCTGAATAGATCCCTCAAAAGCATTGTTATCTCTTTTAGTAATAATGATATTGATTGCGCAATTAATTCGTTCTTGGGCTTTTACAGTTTTATCTGTCCACTTTTTTTGATTTACAAATTCTAAAATTGAGGTTTCCAGTGTGGTAAACACCTGTCTGTTTGATCCTTGAACTTGATCAAAATTTATGGAGACTTTGCAATTTAATTCTTGAGAACTAATTGTTATTGAGAATAAAAAAATAAAAAATATAAGAATCCTACGCATCTATTTTTTTTAATATTTCGTTCATTATATCTATGGCTACATCTGATTTAGATTTCATTTCAAAAGGAGTATAACGTTCCTCTTTGTCTATAAATGTAATTTTATTAGTATTCCCAGAAAACCCTGCTCCTTGATCATTTAATGAATTTAGAACAATAGCATCTAAATTCTTTTGTTTTAATTTAGCTAATGCATTAATCAACTCATTGGTTGTCTCTAAAGCAAAGCCGACTAAGAATTGTTCTTTTTTAATAACTCCCAAAGAAGCTAAAATATCTTTAGTGGGTTCTAATTTAATATCTAACGCACTCTCTTTCTTTTTTATTTTCTCAGCAGCAACATTTTTTGGTCTATAGTCTGCAACAGCTGCAGTTAAAATAGCTATACTTACCTCAGGAAAATATTGATGACAAGCGGTATACATCTGCTCAGCACTAACAATATCAGTTCTATGAACAGAGTCATGATTAACAATTTCGTTACTTGGTCCAGAGACAAGATAAACTTTAGCCCCTAAATTTGCAGCTGCCTTAGCAATTTCAAATCCCATTTTTCCTGAAGAATGATTACCTATAAAACGAACGGGGTCTATGGCCTCATAGGTTGGCCCTGCAGTAATGAGTACTTTTTTTCCATATAAGGGCATACTTGACAAAATATCGTTTTCCATAAAGGATACAATATCTTGGGGTTCTGCTAGTCTTCCTTCTCCTACCAATCCACTTGCCAATTCTCCACTAGTGACTGGAATCATTTTGTTCCCAAATGACTGAAGCTTGTCTAAACTTGTTATTGTAGAAGGGTGTTTATACATGTCTAAATCCATTGCAGGTGCAAAATATACTGGGCATTTTGCAGATAGATATGTAGCTATTAATAAGTTATCGCAAATACCATTTGTCATTTTAGATAATGTATTTGCTGTTGCTGGAGCTATGAGCATATAATCTGCCCAAAGTCCTAAATCTACATGATTATTCCATAATTCATTTTCTTCTTCCTTTTCATAAAAGGTTGAATGAACTGGATTTTTAGAAAGTGTAGATAGGGTAAGTGGTGTGATAAAATCTTTTGAGGCAGGTGTCATAATAACTTGAACTTCTGCCCCAGATTTTA
>OJFL01000379.1_pt1 | contig 23681 bp, 20 predicted proteins | sample 1594131 | NCBI WGS metagenome assembly OJFL01 (sample SAMN05416782, study PRJEB24817) | seawater metagenome | isolation source: Sea water | place: Canada:Atlantic | collected 2013-07 | reverse complement strand
GATTCAGGTTTCTTTCAACCTGACGGGTTTGCCAGCTTCGCTGGGCAAACAAAAATGCTCGCGCGGCTAGGCGCGCGAGCATTAGAGAAGATGAGTTAACGTTTCGAAATAACCTACTCACTGATGTTATTACGCTGTTTCGACTCTCCTTTAATTGAATACATTACATGGTCTGCAGCATCTAACCATTTTTGAACGGTGGATAATCTCTCATTCCATTCTTTCCACCCTGCTGTGTAACGAATGGGAACAGATAGGTGATCATCAATGTGCAGTACGAATGAAAGATTATCTATTCGCGCAAAAAAGCGCTCTACTTCATTAGCGCGAGTACCGTAAAGCAACACGACAAACTCATCACCGCCAATACGTCCCATTCGGTCGGAATCTCTCAATTTATTTTGCATTTTTTCGGCAAAGATCTTTAGTGCTTGATCCCCCGCAGCATGTCCGTAGTTGTCGTTTATTTGTTTGAAATCGTTTAAATCAATATAAACCAAGGTAGAAACATGCTGCTCTCGCTTCATGCGCTCTATCTCTTTTGAGAGTTGCTCAAATATTTCGCGGCGATTAATAAGCCCTGTGAGCGGGTCGGTTTTAGACAAATAGGCTAATTCACTAATTGCGACCTCTAATGCCTGCTGCTGCTCTTTTTCTTTGGTAATATCATCTGCAGTGCCTAAAATAAGTGCCTGCTTCTCTTTTGCATCAAAAATAAGGTTCCCTCTGTCGTGCAAATAGCGAACTTTCCCGTTTACATCATAAATTCGGTATTGCAGTTCCCACGTTTTCAGTGGACGTTGATTAAATACACTCATTACCTTTATTTTATCTTCTTCGTGCACATGATTGATAAATGCCAGTGGTTTGGCATATAGCTCGTAGTCGCTGCGTCCAAAAATTGTATGGTAGCCGTCATTAAGGTAATGCAGCTTTTTGAAGTCTGGGCTCGCAACCCATATGAAAGTTCGGGAGGAGAAGGCATCTACGATTTTACTAAACAGTGCTTCAACCTGAAACAACTCGCTTTCTAAACGTTTCTTTTCGTCAATATCTTCAACCACCGAGATAAAGAAGTCTGGGTTGCCACGGCTGTCCCTCACTAAAGATACCGTGAGTTTACCCCACACCGCTGCGCCTCCGTTACGGATGTATTGCTTTTCCATAGAGTAACTATCTATAGAACCCGCAAGAAGCTGTTGAAGGTTAGAGAGATCAGTATTTAAATAATCACTTACCGTAAGCTCCTGAAAAGTCATACTTTTTAGAACATGTGGCTCGTAACCTAAAAACTCACATAGCTTTTTGTTTACATGAATAAAGCTTCCATCTGGACTAACGTGGGCTAAACCTACCGCACAAAATTCGAACGTTTTATCGAACATGTGCTTCACCCCTTTTCAATAAATGCATTCCTTGCCCTCTAATATCTGTAATTATGTGTTTTTTACTTACGACTATATCTAATTTATACTTTAGTCTAAAAATTAGTGATGGGGAAAGAATTGCGGGCAATTAGCCGAAAACATTTATTTTTCGCGTTTACACTTACTCAGGGCATGCCCTAGTCAGCTTTATAACAACCACTTCGGGAAAATATTAATGACCGACGCTACCTTGCCGTCTTCAGAAATAAAAAAGCCAGCAATAAAAAAGTCTGAAATGGAAAGCTCGCAGACTTTAAATTCGTCTATAGCTAATAAAGATAAACGTATTCTCGTTCTATTTGCACACCCAGTACCTCAGCAATCTGAGGTGAATATTTTTCTATTTAACGATGCTAAAAACGTATCGAATGTCACCGCTATTGACCTTTATGCACACTATCCAGATTTTAATATCGATGTGATAAGAGAACAGCAGCGTTTAGTTAGCCACGATGTCATTATTTTTCAATTCCCACTTTACTGGTATTCCACGCCCTCGATTTTGAAAGAGTATCAAGATCTCGTTTTAGAGTATGGTTTTGCCTATGGCAAAGGTGGCAGCGCACTTAAAGGTAAGCAATTTTTTTGTGCCATTAGCGCCGGAGGTAAAGAAGAGGCCTACCAGTCTGACGGCTTCAATCACTTTACGATCCGTCAGTTGCTGCAACCTCTAGAACAAATGGCCAGCATTACCACCATGACATATTTGGCTCCGTTTGCACTATTTGGCAGTCGCTCTGCTTCTCGAGAGCAACGTATCGAAAAGCATCGTTCGAAGTGGCGCTCCCTTCTCAATGTATTAGCAACAGGGCAATTTGATATAGAGCGGGCTAGAAGTATTGAGAATCTTGCAGATTTAGACATCCTTGAAGAACCTGCGGAGAATCAGTCGAAATGACCGCTTACTTTCTCTACATTTTCATTTATTTGGCCGCAGCGGTGATTGCCGTTCCGGTGGCTAAAAAGCTCGGTTTAGGCAGCGTTCTGGGCTATTTAATAGCAGGGTTAATTATTGGGCCAACACTTGGGCTAGTTGGTGACGAAACCACCACTATTCAGCACTTTGCTGAATTTGGCGTGGTAATGATGCTATTTTTAGTGGGGTTAGAACTTGAGCCTAAATCCCTTTGGGCAATGAAGTCTCGCCTTATTGGTTTGGGCGGATTGCAACTAGGGGGCACCACCCTACTGATAACCCTCATCGCAATGCTATTTAATCAACCCTTCACCATCGCGTTAACTATTGGCCTGATTTTCGCTCTTTCCTCTACAGCTATTGTGCTACAAACCTTTCAGGAAAAGGGCCTGCAAAAAACGGAAGGCGGCAAAGGAGCTTTCTCTGTTTTACTATTTCAAGACATTGCCGTTATCCCTATGCTGGCGCTTATTCCCCTTCTTGCCCTACCGGAATTAGTGGCAAGCAACGCAGCATCTCAGGGAGAGGGACAAAGCCACTCAGACAGCCTGAGCGTGGTGAATGAACTGGCCCCTTGGGCCTATGGTTTAGTTATTATTGGCTCTGTGGTCTTCGTCACAATTGGTGGCCATTACCTTAGCCGCCCTTTATTTAAATTTGTCTCTTCCTCAGGTTTACGGGAAATTTTTACTGCCACTGCGCTTATGCTCGTTATTGGCATTGCTGCGTTGATGGGCTTAGTAGGTTTATCCCCAGCCCTTGGCGCTTTTTTAGCAGGAGTGGTATTAGCTAATAGTGAGTTTCGTCATGAATTAGAGGCAAATATAGAGCCGTTTAAAGGCCTTCTGCTGGGGCTATTTTTTATTACTGTGGGTGCTGGCATTAACTTTTCGGTGTTATCCGAAAACGCGATATTAATTGGCGTGTTAACACTGTCGGTAATTGGGTTAAAAGCTGCGGTACTTTTTCTAATTTCCCTCATATTTTCGTTTAAAGGAAGTAGCAAATGGCTTCTTACGTTAAGCCTAGCTCAAGCGGGTGAGTTTGGCTTTGTTCTACTTAGCTTTGCGTCACAAAATTTTGTACTGCCCCAGGATATTATTGCCATACTGTCACTGGTGGTAGCCCTTTCCATGTTTCTCACCCCCGGACTGTTTATTTTCTTCGATAAAGTCATTCTCCCCCGTTATCAAAGAAGAGGGTCACAAGGTACAGAAGACACTATCGATGACAAAGGAACCGTTATCATTGCCGGCATAGGACGTTTTGGACAAATTATAAACCGGTTACTTGTCGCCAATAATGTGCATACGGTAGTGTTAGATATTCGCGCAGAGCAGGTCGAGCTCATCAGAAAAATAGGCACCAAAGCTTACTTCGGCGACGCCTCGAAACCTGACATCTTGCATACAGCCGGTGCCGAAGATGCCGCATTGCTCATAATTGCTATTGATAACAGAGAAACTGCTGCAGACATGGTGAAATACGCGAAACATGCGTATCCAAATATGCGTGTTCTTGCCCGCGCTTTCGATCGCGGTCACGGCTATCGGCTGCGCCAGCTAGGTGCCGACTACGTGGTATCTGAAACTTATCACTCCGCACTTGAAATGGGTGCTCAGGCGCTGCGCTCACTTAACGTTCACCCGTTCCAGGTTGAACGGCAAAAAATGGCTTACAAAGATATTGAAGATCAGCAAAACGACGTGCTTTACCACGCGTGGGTTGATGATGCTAGCGGAGAGCGTATCGACAACAACTATTTAAAACTCTTTGTTGAACTAGAATCGTTAATTGGTGAGGCACTGAACACTGAACTTCATGATACCCATTCCAAAGTTAAGGGCTGGACACCACCGCCTAAAGGACATGCAGATTCATTTTCTAGCGCGCAGGAGGGCGGGCACCCAGAAGTCAGAGATAATTAGAGGGTGTGTATAAAACGTACGAGGTTTTATCAATGGCTACTGAACATTAATTAAACTACCTGATATTGAGACTTGCTGGTATCATGGTAACAGAATCAATGAGATAAGCGGCTCACCTTTGAAGCGACAAGGGTTATTGCTGGCTGAGCTTAAGTAAACGTGATACCAAGCTGTCGCTAAAAATGATTACCTACAAAACAAATTAGCTGTAGGTAAAATGTCAGTAGCTTCTTGCATATTGAGTCTGTGAACGCTATGGAGCAGCCGTTAAATAGGGAGTTAACAAACAAAAATGAAGTTATCTACTCAAATAAATTTAGGCCTTTTGGTTCTTATTCTGATGGTAGGTGCCGGTGCAAGCTTTCTGGAAATTGAACAAACAAAAGCGCAGGCTATCCAATCTACCGAAACCTTATCAAAAGAAACAGCGACTCGATTAAATGCTCAATTGTCCAGCTTCAATGAAAGTCAGTGGAATAATAAGTCACTGCTTAAGAGTATTGTAGATGCAGCATTTTTAAATAAAGACGTTACTCACATAAGTGTTGAAAACGATAATGGAAGCGTGCTCATTGAAAAACGCACTTCAAACAGTGCTCAAGGTGTAAGTTTACTAGCTTCGGTTGTGGAGCTTTCTGACTCTTCGTCTCAAGTTGAAATTCCCACGACACAAAATGTAGTTAAGGTGAAAAGCAGCCCAAATAGCCACTATGTAAATTTATGGCGACAGCTTTTAAAAATCTGCGCGCTATGTGTTGTTCTCTATATTTTAGCAGCGATTGTGGTTGTACTCACAAGTAAACGCGCTGTGAGATCAGTGGGTAAAGTAACCAAAAAATTGAATGAACTTCAGAACAACGACTTTAGTCCTTCTTCGATAGAAACGTCTACCAAGGACTTTCTTTATCTCGTAAGCGCAGTGAACAATCTATCTCTTTCCCTTGAAAATAAATTTCAAGAATTGACTCGCCAGGCTGAGCAATTCAAATCGGTGGCAAGTAGAGATACTCTCACAAAAATTGCCAATAGAAATGCTTTCGATAGACATATGAAGGCGCTAATTGGGGGCATTTCAAGCCCGAAGGAATATGCAATTACCCTAGTGCGCCTTGCCCAACTTACTAATATCAATCATAAGTTAGGCATGTTGGCGGGTGACAATTACGTATGCAGCGTTGCCGACATCATCAAAAAAGCAAGCCAAGAGCAGTTTACTAGTGCTTTTGTATTTAGAATATCTGGCGGCGACTTTGCCATCCTGAGTGATGTGCAGCCCAAAGACGTTCACGAAGAAAACCTCGCGATTATGAGTAAAGCCTTTACTACCATAAATCCTCTTCGCGACGGAAGCAAAGCAGCATGGATAGGTGTGGCGCGCTTTACTAACAGCATGTCACTAAAAGAGATCATGGAAAGTGCAGACAGTGCACTGATGGCTGCAACAAAGAGGCCTCAAGGCTGGCAATTTGCCTCCGATATTGCCGAAGTGCACAGCAATGCCAAGTGGAGAGAGCGCTTAAATTACGTGGTTTCTCAGCAGTATGCCGATATTTTAATTCAACCGGTAATGAATTTAGAGCGCAATACACCCTCTTACTACGAGACTTTTGCACGTTTTAAAGACAAGCAAACCAACGACATCATTCCTATGTCTCAGCTGATCCCAGCTTCCGAGCGATTAGACCTTATTCCTGAAGTAGACAAGTTAGTTACTAGCATTGTATTTAAAAAACTCAAAGTGACTGCTCACCAAGTAGGTATCAACCTTTCTAACGCATCTATAGCCAACTCGGAGTTTCGTGAGTGGTTAATAAAGCAATTATCTGAGCACGAAAGTCTCTGTCATCGAATCGTTTTTGAAGTTCAAGACGCTGCATTGATTCACTATAACGAAGAGGCTGTGGCGCTATGCAAGCGTATTACCCAACTGGGTTGCAGAATTACAGTAGAGCATTTTGGTGACAACTTTGCCTCTCTGTCAGGACTTCGCGCTATACAACCCGCCTATGTGAAGCTGTCAGGTCGGTTAACTGAAAGTATTCATACCAATAAAGACAACCAGCTTTTTGTAAGCAGTTTGCTTAATATTGCGCGTAGTTTAAATATTAAAGTGATTGCTGAAAAAGTAGAACATGAGGCTGAATCGGTGGCGTTGAATAATTTAGACATTATTCATCAGCAGGGCTATTACTTCTCAAAACCCGCTTTGTGGACGGTTTATTAATGCCATTTATTCTTTAGTTTGTGCGCGTGCCCCTTACCGTAACATACACCATAACATGCATATCTCGGGGCAAGCCTGTGCGCACAAATTGAAACGACTGTATAAACAACTAGCCCTGCTCCAACAGCCTTGTTTCAATATCTTTGGCAGGTAATGGTTTGGCAAAAAGGTAACCTTGTGCGCACTCTATTCCCACGTTTTGGCAATAAGTAAGCTGCGATTGAGTTTCTATACCTTCTACAACAATTTGTAGGTTGAGCTTGCGGCCAAGGTTTACGATAGCTTCCATCAGCGCGCCGTCGTATTCGCTTTCCGGTGCATTTTCAAGAAAACTGCGGTCAATTTTCAAGTGGCTTACAGGAAAACGCTTTAAATAGCTAAGCGAAGAATACCCTGTGCCAAAATCATCAATTGATATTTCAACGCCCAATGCACGTTGCTTTTGTAAACCATCAAGCACCTGCTCGTCTGATTTGATCAATATATTTTCGGTTAACTCTAATCCTATTGCACTAGGTGGAAGGCCATACGTTTCTCGACACTTTGTTAAACGCTCAAAAAAATCGTCTTGCTCTAATTCACTACTAGACACATTGATGTGAATACAAATTTCTATTCCTTTGTTTCGCCACTGCCTTGCTTGCCGACAGGCCTCTTCAAGTACCCACCTGCCAATAGAAATAATGAGATCGGTTCTCTCTGCAATGGGAATAAATACATCTGGAGGTGCACTGTGCTCTGCTACTTCAGGTGTCCACCTAAGCAATGCCTCACAAGATATGATACTTCCATTTCGCAAATCTATTTGAGGTTGATAAAGCAGCGTAAACTCATTTTTTTGAATAGAAGCCCGAAGCCGAGAGGCTATATTCCTCTGTTTATGAAGAAATAAGCTTAAGTCTTTGCTAAAAATACTGTAGCGATTTCTTCCGCTGTCTTTTGCTTCGTACATGGCCGCGTCGGCATTTTTAAGCAGTGTCTCAACTTCTTTTCCATCTTCTGGAAAAAGGCTTACGCCAACACTAGAGGTAACAAAAACATTTTCAGCACCCAAAGGAAAACTCTCTTTGCAACAATCAACAATGCGCTCAGCCATGCTCGATATAGAGCATTCGTCGTCAATCAAGTTGCTTACAACTACAAACTCATCGCCACCGAAACGAGCAACGAAAAATGCATCCCCAACACATTCTTGCAACCTTTCTGCAAATGCCGTCAGTAGCTTATCACCCCACGTATGACCGAGTGTATCGTTGATATCTTTAAACATATCAAGGTCGATAAAAAACACCGCCATCGCTGCCGACGCCGAACTAGCCTCTTCAATACGACTTTTGAGTTTTAATTCCAGGTGACGCCGGTTAGGTAGACCTGTTAATAAATCTGTCGTTGCTATTTTTTCAAGCTCTGCGCGAACGGCGTGTTGATCGCTTAAATCAATATCGACACAAAACATTTCAGGGCTGTCGCTCCCCTCTTTCAACATAACGTGAGATGAAAATACATTAACCGTTTGGCCATCTTTTCGAATGAGGGCTAACTCGCCGCTAGGAATGGGCACTCCTTCTACAATCCATTTGTTATGAAAAGAAATTACGTCGTTTCTCATAAATTCAGGAATGAATAAGTCTTCAAGACGCTGCCCTAGTGCTTCTTTTGCAGAATAACCATAGATATCTTCACTAGAGGCATTCCAGTAGATAACTCTGCGATGTTTGTCATAACCTTGAACGGATACTTTAGGGAGTGAACTGATGAGTTGAAGGAAATGTGACTCTGCAGCCTCGCGGGCTGTTAATGACTGCATCGTTTCTGACGACGCCTTTCTTAATGAAGCTTTATCTGATGTAGCTTTATCTGATGTAGCTTTGCTTGACGAAACTCTCGACGAAGTACTAAAGTCGCTTTCTCTAGCCATTCTACGTCCTTATGCTTATTCATTACTGCAATGTAGACGTATAATCCTCGCCCACTTCGTTAGTATAGTTGGTAATTCTCCTTTGTCTCAAAATTTAATAAAGAGCAGACCACTTGCGTCAAACAATAAAACCATGAAAAACCATAAGAACATTCTCATAAAAAATGCTGCGGCATTGTGCCAGCAGCACTTTCCCTTTTGTACTGATTTTTAGGCAGCCAATGTAATTAGCTCACGCACCAAAGACATGTGGCTCTTTGCTGTAAAGCAAAGTTCAACATGCCCTAAAGATTGCTGTAATCCAAAGCCCAATTTACGTACAACTCAGTCCCCACTTTCAAAGATGACTCGTCAGCATAAAAATAAGGAGAGTGATTACTTGGCGCTGTTTTCGCATCCTGTCCTTCTGGCGTTACACCTAAGAAAACGAACAACCCAGGGACATCAAGAGCAAAAAACGAAAAGTCTTCTGCGCCAGTCACCAAATCATTAACGTGCACGTTTTCTTTACCCGCGACACGCTCCATTGTAGGCAGCATCTGACGAGTAAGCGCCACATTATTTATTGTTACTGGGTATCCTTCATCAATATGCACATGAGCTTCTGCACCTGTGGCTTTAGCGGTCATTTCAGCTGTTGTAGTCAAATTTTCAAAAATTTGAGCGCGGTTACCCATGTCGAAATTGCGGATGGTCCCCTCTAAATAAACTTCGTCAGGGATAATATTGTTGCGAATACCACCATCGACAATACCAAAGCTTACCACAGCAGGCGCTTTGGTAATGTCTACCTGCCGGCTTATAATGGCTTGTGTGTTGCTGATGATTTGGCCCGCCGCCACTATGGGGTCTACACCGCCCCAAGGTCTTGAGCCATGAGTTTGCTGGCCTTTTACCGTTATTTCAAATCGGTCTGAAGAAGCCATCAATGGCCCCTCTCTGTAACCTATATGCCCTGCAGTTCCTGCAGACCATACGTGAATACCAAAAACAGCCTCTGGCTTATATCGCTCAAATAAGCCCTCTTTTAGCATTAGCTCGGCACCGCCCTCTTCACCTTTAGGCGCTCCTTCTTCAGCAGGCTGGAATATAAATACCACAGTGCCGTTAAGCTCATCTTTCATGCTCGCGAGCTTTTCTGCTGCTCCCATCAACATAGACATATGAAGGTCATGTCCACAGGCATGCATAACACCAACTTCTTCACCTCGATATTCAGAAACAGCGGTAGACTTAAACGGCACATCTGCCTTTTCGACAACGGGTAAAGCGTCCATGTCGGCTCGCATAGCGATAACAGGGCCTGGGTTCGCTCCCTCGAGCACGCCGATAACGCCCGTATGGGCAACGCCTGTCTCCACCTCCATTCCAAGCGCATTTAAATGTTCTGCAAGCACTTTTGATGTGCGAAATTCTCGATTACTTAATTCAGGATGTTGATGAAGGTCGCGACGCCATTCAATCACTTTTTGCTCTAATTCAGCTGAAATAGTGACCGGCTCTTTAGCATGGGTAGTGGGACTAAGCGCAAGCATGGCAAGCGCAGAAAAAGCGGTGGTAACGGCTTTCATAAACATTCCTCATTATTCTATTTGAATAAGCAGTATGCCTATGTCGTACCGCTACCACAATACGATTTGTTTACCTTAACTGAAGTCTTGTGACAAAAAGAACACCGCTTGTATCACAGCGGTTATTCTAGGAACGCGTGCTCGATAACAAAGTGGCCTTTTTCTCGAGACGTGGCTTTCTTGAAGCCGAAGTCAGACAGGATAGACATAGTGTCATCTAACATAGATTGGTTTCCACACAGCATAAACCTGTCGTCCTCGGTATTTAACTCTGGCAAATTGAAGTATTTACACAGCTCTCCGCTCTTGAGTAATTCAGTTAAACGACGCTGATGAATGCTACTTCTAAACGGCTCTCTTGTGACGATAGGAAAATATAGAAGCTTTTCGGACACTAAATCACCAAAGTACTCGTTGTTAGGCAATTCATTGCAAATCTGATCTTGATAAGCAAGCTCGCTTTTCTCGCGCACGCTGTGCACTAAGATCACATGTTCGTACCTTTCATAAATGTCAGGGTCTTTTATGATCGACATGAAAGGCGCAAGGCCCGTTCCCGTTGCCAGTAAATAAAGGTTTTTACCCTCTATCAAGAAATCAGCCACTAGGGTACCTGCTGGACGGGTAGATAGAAGCAGCTGTTCGCCCACTTTTATATCTTTCAGCCGAGAGGTAAGGGCTCCGTCTGGCACTTTAATGCTGAAAAACTCAAGCTCATCTTCATAATTTGCACTCGCGATACTGTAGGCACGCATCAGCGGCTTATTATCAATTTCCAGCCCCAGCATGACAAACTGCCCGTTTTCAAAGGTGTAATTTGGGCTTCGTGTTGTTTTAATTGAAAATAATGACTCATTCCAATGGTGGACGTGGGTAACTGTTTCTGACGTTAAATTTCGCATTTTCTCCCCGATAACGTTACTTCAATTTAGCTGTTGGTAATTAACACCCGCGATTAGCCGTAATAATACCCGAGTGTTTTACTCAGGTAAATACCCCACCAAACTACTCAAGTATTAGTTAAGACCATCAGCCAGACCATAAATATAAATAGCAATCTCCCAAGGAGAACGACGGATAATTATGTTACGTGATACGAGAAGCTTGAGATTAAGATTAGAGCGTATTGATGATGCGGGCGCTGTCGAATTTTAAAGTAGAATTTAACCCCACTAAATCGTATTTTTAGCCCGAGCATAAATTGCGATTTCGCTAAATCGCGTCTAGGTTAAAAGTGACTAAAACTAAAGTTGTATCCACTTTTGTATTAATTTAAAGTTTAATATACTTAAATGTCATATATGTCGTATTATGATGTACAAAGTTTCTTCAACAGAATAAAATGTATTGAAGAGGTATTTTCCCTGCTCACGGAGGATTTACATGTCGTTATCTGTACTAATTGCCGATGACTCTAAACTAGCAAGACGAAACGTTGTTCGCTCACTTCCTTTAGAGGTCGATTTTGCGGTAACTGAAGTGACAAACGGGCAAGAAGCAGTAAGTTTACTTGCAGATAACACATACAGCCTTGTTTTACTTGATCTTACAATGCCGAAACTCGATGGGATTGACGTTCTCGAGCGACTTCAAACACTACCAGAAATGCCGAATGTGGTGGTAATAAGTGCTGACTTTCAACCAGAGAAACAAAGGGTGGTAAAGGAGCTTGGGGCTAAATACTTTCTTCGAAAACCACTCAAAAAAGAAGATTTGGTGAACGTTCTCACTGAGTTAGGGTATTTATGAACACGTCATCACAGTTGAATGAAGAGCAAAGGGATGTACTCCAAGAGTTATTGAACATCTCAATGGGCCAGGCCGCTAACTCCCTAGCGGTTATGCTAGATACAAGAATTGATATTTCCATTCCCGAAATTTCTGCCGTAACCCCAAATCAGCTGTACGACTTGCTGTTTGAAACCGGCGACCTCTCTTACACTCGACAATCGTTTATGCGCGACATTCACGGCGAGGTAATATCGATCATTTCCTATTCGGGCCTCTCTGAAATTGGCGCGCTGATGGATTATGACCAGCCATTAAGCGAGGAGGATATTCAAGAAATTATTTTAGAACTTTCTAATATTCTTGCAGGGGCTTGTCTTTCAGGACTTTCGGAGCAACTTAAGCTAACCACAAACCTAAACATGCCTTTACTTTTTCAGCCTGATAAAGCCAGTTTTGACGGCCTTCCATGGCAGCATAGCTTAGCAATGGAAGTGCAGTTTTTAATTACGATATCGTCATTTAGCATGCGGGTTATATTTTGCCTCGATGATGAGTCACTCGCGAGAATACTTGGTACCTTGAATGTGTACTTGAAGTAGTAGATACGATTTTTAAATACTGTTTCAGACAATATCGTTAGCACGCCGGCTTGGATTACTTTGTGCCGGCGTCTTCAATCATACTGTAAAAATAACTTACCGCTTTTATATAATCATCAACCGCAAGCTGCTCATTCACGCCATGGAAACGTTTTAAGCTTTGCTTGTCCAGTCTCACCATCATAAATCTATACACGTTATCTGATAGATCATAAAAATGCTTTGAGTCTGTGCCTCCCATTACCAAGTAAGGGGCAACTAAAATACTGTCATCCATACGGCGAATGTTGGCCTCAATCAAGCGATACCCCAAACTGTCTGTAGGTGACACTTGAGAAGGCTCGTTTTCCATAAAAGTTTCAACTTTTACGCGAGGATCGTTTATTGCCTCAGTAATGTGCTGTTTAACACTAGCAATAGTGTCGCCAGGTAAAATACGCACATTCACTACGGCACTCGCTACTGTTGGTAATATATTAGACTTACTGCTGCCCTCTAGCATTGTAGCCGCTATAGAGGTGCGAATGCCCGCAGCACTGCTTGGCGATGCCAGCATTGTTTGCTCTACAATTGGCGAGAACAGCCAAAGGTTTGCCATAGGAAGCTGAAGTGAAAAAGGCGCATAAGCCGCCACATGAGAAAAGGTGTTGTAGCTGTGAGATAAATCGGTGTCGAACTGATTACTCTCTATATTGACGATAGCCTGGCTTAGAATACCTGCCGCTGTATGGTTTGGCGGTTGGGAAGAATGGCCCCCCTCAGACGATACGGTCAACCGTAAATTAACGAACCCTTTTTCGGCAACACCGATAATGGCAACGGGTTGCTCTATGCCTGTCATTACTCCTTGAGTTATAGCGCCCCCCTCATCAAGAACAAACTCAAAGCTTAACCCTTGCTGTTTAAAGTGCTCCGCAATTTTTGCAGCACCCTGTTTGCCGCCTATTTCCTCATCGTGACCGAACGCAAAGTAAATACTGCGCTTAGGTGCAAAACCATTTTTTAAGTGCGTTTCCATGGCTTCAAGCAACGCCATTACTGTTACCTTGTCATCAATGGTGCCCCGTCCCCAAACCGTATCATCGACTACGGCGCCACTAAATGGCTGCTGCTCCCATTGCTCAGCGGTGCCTTCATCTACCGGCACCACGTCTGTATGTCCCATAAAAAGCACAGGCTTCAGCGAAGCATCGCTACCTTTCAAATGATAAACAAGGCTGTACTCACTAATTGTGTAATGCTCTGCTTTCTCATGAATTAAGGGAAAACTGTTTTGAATGTGCTTGTGTAACCCCAAAAAGGCCTCTGCATTAAGGCGAGATGGGTCGTCATAAGAGACCGTCTTAAACTGAATAGATTTAGCGAACCTTGCTACAGCAGATTCTCTATCGATGGGCGCCTCTAGCAGCGGGCTATCTACAACTAGTTGGCTGTCTTTAAAACTCATTAGCGTATTCACATAAAGGCCTACACCAAGAACAACAACCAGCACAATTAAGAAACTTATTATTTTTATTAGCCGGGATTTCATTTTTTATCTACCCAAATGAAGAGTGCAAAATAGTAAAGATAGTATTATCACGAATGTGCGGTAAAGTCTTGTTATGTCAGACCTATTCGAGCGTTTCAACAGCCTGTGATAGTTTGCCTATTTCGCCTGTCCTCTATTTTTGCTTCCAACTTCAGCCTTCTTAGTTCGTTTTCGCTTTTTGTATGCGGGCTTTCCCGCTGCTTTCACCCCTTTTAGTGAGGTAGGCAAAGATGATGAGGCAGCGCTAATGAGGCTGTTTAGTGTGCTTTCTAGCGGCTGCATAAAGCTTTTATAGTTGGCTTGCTGTTCGGCAATACTATTTAACGTGGCCTCCCACTTCGCTGTCATGTCTGGGGTTGTACATATTTCAGGAAGCGCCTCAATTAACCCTACGCCAGCGGGGGTAGCCACTATTGCTTTTCCCTGACGCTGCAAAAAGCCTCGTTTAAATAATAACTCGATAATGCCGGCACGAGTGGCTTCGGTACCTAATCCATCTGTGTCTTTTAATATTGATTTAAGCTTCGCGTCTTTTACGAAACGGTTAATGCCCGTCATTGCAGCAAGCAGCGTGGCGTCGGTAAAATGCTTTGGCGGCTGGGTAAGCTTTTCTAGAAGCTCTCCTTTTTCACAGTGCAGCAGGTCTGTTTTTTTAAGGTTGGATAATACTTGGGCAAATGCGCCCTCGTTGTTGCTTTGTTTCCCAGTATCGGTCTCGAAAGGGTTTTGTTCGCCTGTGTTTGTATTAGCAGCGGGCCCTTTCTCAAATAGTTTCTTCCAGCCTAATTGCTCTGTCACATTGGCGGTTGCATTAAATTTGCCACCAGCAATAGTCAATTCAATGTGAGTGTGTTGATAAATAAAAGCCGGATAAAACTGCGCTAGGTACTGGCGCACAATAAGCCCATAAACGTTTTTTTCTAAACTACTTAACGACGAGTTTGCTGGCGACTTTTCAGTTGGAATAATGGCATGGTGAGCCCCTACCTTTGCATTATTCCACGCTTTAGACTTTATTGATGCGTCGGCTTTTTTAGCATCTTCAGAAAAAGGCATTTGCGCGTTTGAAAGCGCGTTGATAATCGATTTCGCCAAAGCAAATTGTTCGTTTGGTAAATATCGACAATCAGAGCGTGGATACGTGATGAGTTTATGTTTTTCATACAGCGACTGGCATACATCAAGCACTAGCTTTGCGTTTAATGAAAACCGCTTAGCTGCATCTATTTGAAGCGACGACAGGTTGTAAGGCAAAGGAGCGTTAAGCTTTTTTTGCTGTTTTTTTATATCGGCAATTTTTGCAGCTTGATTGGTTATTCTCGCTACGACATTTTCTGCAAGTGCTTTAGAGAGAACGCGCCCTTCATCATCCATATAGGCGCTACATGCGTCGCTTGGTTGCCACTTTGCAATAAATCGTTGATTGTTAGGGGCTTGAACATGAGCGTTCACCTCATAAAAAGGCTTGGATACGAAGTGTTTAATTTCCTTGTCTCTGGTTACTACTAAGCCAAGAATTGGGGTTTGAACACGACCAACGGAAAGTACACCTTTGTAGCCTACTTTGCCGCCCTGAATAGTATATGCCCGGGTTAGGTTAATACCATATAACCAGTCGGCTCGGCTTCTAGCAAGTGCTGAAACTGACAGTGGCACAAATTGTTTATTTGACTTCAGTTGCGTTAATGCTCGCTTTACTGCCGGTGAGTTTAAGTCGCTTACTAGCAAACGCTGCATAGCATCGCGCTTTCGCTGCGCCACGTTTAAAAAATCGATAACTTCGTCAACAAGCAGTTGCCCTTCACGATCAGGGTCGCCTGCATGCACAATCTGCTGACATTGTTTAACTAATTTGCGAATAACCGCTAGCTGGCTTTTTGTTTTATATTTTGGCTTGAGTTGCCATTGCTGTGGAATGATAGGTAAATGTTCTAACTGCCACTTCTTGAATTTTTCATCGTAGCTGTCGGGCTCTGCTTGTTCAAGAATATGCCCTATACACCAAGTAACAACATCACCATTTCCTACTTCAATGTAGCCTTGATGCTTTTTGTGAGGTTTGGGCAATGCATCTGCAATTGCACGCCCTAAGCTAGGCTTTTCTGCAATGTATAACTTCATTAAAACGCTTTAGCAAAGAGAAGTGAAAAATAGGGGTACATGGTAGATAACCACTGTTGATATATCCAGTTATTTTTAAATCAGCACTAAAATCCAACCTAATTGACAGTTAACTAGGGCGTGCTGATATACCATTGAGTAAAAAGCCCTATTGCTATGGTTATTGCAACGCTTGTAAATGTTCCTAGCAATACATATTCGGTTAATTTTTTGTCTTCACTTTTAGTTAAATTACCAAACCTAAAAATAGATTTAGCAGCAATTAAAAAACCTATAGCGGCAAATTGGTTCATAAGCACAAAGGTAAGCATAAGCAGCCTTTCTAGGTAGCCAATACGTTGCCCAGCCATTGCTAATGTTGTTTGAATAGGAAGCTGAACGAGGTGTTCTGCTTCTTTTGGCTTATTCAGTTCATCAAGTTGTTTTGTCCACGGCGACAGCAGCTGCTTAATAAATATAGAGGTGGGCTGTAAAATTACTAAATACGCTAAGAACACAGCTAAGTGATTATGATTAATGGTGAAAATTCTGATTACTAAAGCGTCAAGCTGATTGGTTAACAGCGCCCACAATAATACGAGAACCGCGACATGGGCTGCTTGATCTATTGCAAATGCGAGTGTGGAAGAACCTGCGTAAGACTTTATTGCATCAATTATGAAATGGCTGAATAACACAGCAATTGCCACTATACATAGCGGGCCTATGCCAATCGACAAAGATGTGAGTTGCTGAATACTGCCTTTGCTTGGCAACTGCCCTGCCTGCTTATACGACACAAACGATATTAAGAGTAATAGCAGCAATGCCACTACGCCATGCAATAGAGCATGAAGATACAGTGCCGGCGATTGAAGGTGTTTAGTATTTCGGCTGTTTACCCAGCTCGCAGGCTGAAGATAGAAATCGCCAATGACGTGAGCCACCAATAGCCCGATTAAAATACCAATGTGTTCCATTCTTAGAAATCCGTTTTATATTCGGTTAACCACAGCGGCTTTTTTAGCAGCTTTTCTGCAAACCGTTCTTCTGTTGCATGTTGTTCAATATGGGTATTTCTCGTGGCATGAGGCTTGGCATACGTCGTAGCATATTTCGTGGCATACCTAGTTGCATACCATACGGCATACCCGCTCATCAGCGACTATTCTCATTAACTTCTGCAGCCATATAAGAAAGATAATCGCTTACCAAGTGATATTCGCTGGCATTTAAAATACGGGTAACGTTACTGCGGGTTTTACCCAGTTTAACTGCTATCTGCTCATGCCCTTTATCTTCTGCGCTAATGTAGGCTAATAAGGTTTCTGCTTGGGTTTGAGTTAGACTTGTAATGTGACTGTCTAAAAATGCAGTTAATAATGATGCATGCTTGTTAAGGGCTTCAGAGTTACTCGTAAACGCTAAATATTGCGATTTCAGATTATCCAGCGCCCTGCCAGAGCGTACGAATGCGTCGCCATTGCCGGTTTTAACTTCACCACCAGTAAAATTCACGGTACCAAGCCCCACGCTGATGCGAACGTTTATAGAGGGTGTGCAGGCTTTCAACGCAAGCCTTATACAAACCGCCACCTGCATGGCGTGTTGTGGTGAGGGAATAACAGCTTGAAAAGCATCTCCGCGAAACACGTCAAATTCCCCTTCATAAAGCGCAGTTTGCTCTTTAAGGGCGGCGGTGAGTACTTTTAATACATGCGCAAAGTCGGCCTCACTTAAAGACTGTGAATTCGCAATATCACCGGTTATTACTGCCGCACTCTGCAGAGCCTTTTCCATATCGTCCTTCTTCGCGTTTTAATATCTTTTCCGCACCTTGCTTTTAGTAAGAAAGAAAGTGAGTAAAGACGTTAAGTAGAATCAATCTATATTCTTAGTTTAGATTAACTGTATTTTTATACAGATACAATTCATACCTTTCTCACCTTTATATAGTCGAGCTAGAGTGTGAAGCCAAAGTACACTCGTTAATTTACCTCACTTCAAAAGTGACTATAAATAATCACTTTTTTTAAAGTTACCATAACCAATCACTTTTATACAATGAGTTACCCGCTTAGCTTGAGTAAAGAACCTTTAATACAGGGTTTCTGACTTGGCACGCACCTATCAAGACAGGCACAACACTCGCTATCTTACAGATAAAGTGAATGTCACTAGGCTAAAATTCCAGTGCGACAGTTTTTGTCGCATATGGTAACTATGCTATCGTCATTGTTACCCTTAAAGCCTGTTTTCTCATTATGAGCGCATTTCAACGAAAACTCGATATCTTGCAGTTTGTGCCTACGGCCCCTCGTAAAGTGTCAAGCCGACAAATTTTTGAGAATCTTCAAAATTGCGGACATCATCATATCGATATGCGCACTATTCAACGAGATCTCGTCAATCTTGAAAACGTGGGGTTATTTGGACTAGAGGTTGATAAACGCTCAAAGCCCTATGGCTGGTATATAAACGCCAACTTTAAAAAGTTGAACCTTAGCTTGATGGATGGAAACACCGCGCTAGCATTTAAAGTGTTAGAACAATCTGGAGCTACACTGCCCAATTCTACCCTAACTGAAATGCAACCCTACTTTGATAAAGCGACGCAAATCTTGCAGCAAGATAGTGATTCACTGCTCACCAACTGGTTAAAATCGGTTGCAGACTCTCAAGTGTCCCAACCCCTCATTGCTCCGGAAATTGATGCATCTTGTTTTGAAAAAATAAAAAGCGCCATCTTCTTCAAAAAACAGATATCGGCAGATATAAAACGTGTATTCAGTGGTGGTAACGAAACGGTTTGGAAACACTACGACCGAGTAAATCCCATGGGCTTGGTAAAACAAGACGGAAGGCAGCTGTTTGTTTGTACCTTTGGAACTTTGCATAAAAGGCGCTATGCATTGCCTCTACAATTTATAAGAAATGTGACCGTAACTGACGATGATTGCCAACAAACATTTGGAGAGCTTGAAAATGTTCAGTTCTTAACGGCTACGAGCAAAGAAGAAGTTCAGCTAAAATTATTGGTAAAAAACAACTCTCTGTTTCTGCTTCATGGTTACAAACTCTCTGAAGATCAAACTATCAACAAGTCATCTCACAAAGATAAATCTTTGCTTATTGCTACAGTAAAAGATACCAACAAACTAAGAGCATTTTTAAGAGGTTTAGGCGATAACATTGAAATTATTGCTCCACAAAAACTGAGAGATTACTTTTGCGAACTCTCGAAAAAGCTCTACAACACCTATGAATAGCGCATGGTGATTACAGATAAAAATTAGCCCTGCTCTCTCCCCTGTAGGCGCACAAACGTAGGTATATCGAGATACGCCTTTTCTAATCCACCGCCAGACGCTTTGAGCAGTTTTGTCATAGGTACCACATTTTCTTTTTGCGTAGTACCCAGCCTTTTAGTCTGCTCTTTTCTGGGAATTCCCGTAGCAATGATCAACACCTCACCAAAATAAGGTAAATCTGATGCTACCGTTACCCCAGAAATGATTAACGTGCGAGTATCGTCTATAAGTACCTGAAGCGTAGCCAGCATTTCTTCGTACGCCACTAAGCTTGGCTCTTCTTTACAGGTAAGCTGAACAATAACACCCTGAGCCCCCACTATGTTTTGCTCATTAACAAGGGGGTTATTTAAAGCATGAGTTACTGCACTGCATAGAGAGCTATTTTCCTCTGCTATACCTACCCCTAATGCGGTATCGCCATCTAACGAGAGAATGTGACTAAAGTCGTTTATGTCAACGTTGATATAGCCAGTATTGGTAAGCATGGTAATTATAGCTTCAACAATTCGGTGCATTTGTGTATCGCAATGACGAAATGCCGAGAGTAATCCAACGGTTTCATTTAGCGCGGAAACTAGCGAATCATTTGAAAGCACTAACGTGGCGTTTGCCGTTGCTTTTATCTCCTCTAGTGCATTGAACGCAATCTCTTGACGTTTACTTCCTTCCGATTTGAACGGCAAGGTGACAAAACACATCACGTCGATGTGATTTTTCTTGGCGATGTCTAACAGTACAGGTGTTGCTCCGCTGCCTGTACCACCGCCCAGCCCTGCAATTATGATGATAATGGTATCGTTTTCTATAAGGGTTCTTAACGCTTCTTCACTTTGTTGAGCTGCGTTGTAGGCCACCTCGGGATCGGCACCAGCGCCATACCCTTTTGTGGTTGACTCGCCGATAAGAAGCACTTCATGATTTTTACATTGGTGTAGCGCAGATATGTCGGTATTGATAGAGCTAAATCGAATATTAGTATGGCTACATAAATCCACCATATTGGTAACGGCGTTCCCTCCACAACCACCAACCCCAATGACGTGAATGTTTAATTCTCTAGACTCTACGTTGTGCATGCTCAGTCCCTTACTCTAGTTATTGGTGATGTTATTGGTATAAATAGCGTTTAAGTACCTATAGAGCATGCACCATTTATGCGTCAGAAATTGACGTATATCGACGCAGAGTCTTCTCTTTTGCTAAAGACGCCTTATCCATTTACCCTATGGATAACAATGAGAACCAGCAATTTAGCCAAAATTTTAATAACAACAGCTAACAACGGATACTATCGGATTATTTTATGCAACCTCATGACCAGTTACCTCTACACGATTTTATAGAATATTCAGAACAAACCATGGTGTTGCGAAGCGCTGACTTCTTAAAAACAATGCAGCGAAGACACAGTATTCGCCAATTTAGCGATCGCCCTGTAGATCAGGCCATTATCGAGAACTGCTTATTAACAGCAGGCACTGCCCCAAGCGGTGCTAATCATCAGCCCTGGCATTTCGCTGCAATTAACTCGTCATCAGTGAAGCAAAAAATACGTGAACATGCCGAAGCTCATGAGCGCGGATTTTATGAGGGGCGCGCTGGTCAGCAATGGTTAGATGACTTAAAGCCATTAGGCACAAACGCCGATAAGCCTTACTTAGAAATAGCGCCTTGGCTAATTGCTGTATTTAGTCAAAAGTTCTCAGAGACTGACGGTGGAGAAAAACAGCAGAATTACTACGTTCACGAGTCTGTCGGCATCGCAGTTGGCATGCTAATAACTGCTTTGCACAATGCCGGGCTAGCCACGCTCACTCATACACCGAAGCCAATGAATTTTTTAACCAATGTGTGTAGTAGGCCTGATAACGAACGAGCATACATGCTGATTATTGCTGGGTACCCTGCAAAGAATGCGACGGTTCCAGTTCACGCCACAAAGAAGAAATCGCTTAGTGAGATAGCGAGCTTTTTGTAATCGCAGAAGGTGATTTTGAATGCCAGTGCGTTAATTTGGATCTGACCCTGTTTATTTCTGTGCTACTCTGCGCGCCGACAATTAATTTACGCAAAAAATGCGTTTTAAAGGAAAAGTCTTCACATGGTTCCATGGGTTAAATTGGGTACAGCAAAAATTCCAAACAATGGTGGTGAACTAACCTTTTCTCAGCGAGATCAGGAATTTAGTATTAGGCTTTCTGGAATTCGTGGTGAATTAATGAATAGCCGTGTATTCAATTCAGAAAAAGAGCTGTCGCAAATGGGCTGCGCGCATCTTAAATCAACACCAAACGCCCACGTTCTCGTTGGTGGTTTGGGGATGGGCTACACGCTAAGAGCAGCGCTAAATGAAGTTACTGCAACCTCACAGGTTACTGTCGCCGAGCTAATTCCTGAGGTTGTTGAATGGAACAAAGGCCCCTTAGGTAACTGTGCTAAAAACCCACTTCAAGATCCTAGAACCAACGTTGTAGTAGGTGACGTTAAACACCTTTTGAATACAAGCGAGCCAACCTACGACGCTATATTACTCGATGTAGACAATGGCCCAGAAGGCTTAACACATTCCGATAACAACTGGATCTATTCGCCAGAGGGTTTAGAAGACATCTATGAGGTGCTTAAACCTAATGGCATGCTTGCTATATGGTCAGCTGGGCCTGATTATTTATTTTCCGTTCGCTTAAAAAATGCGGGTTTCAAAGTGTCTACGCGTATTGCCAGAGCTCGCAAAGGAAAAGGACGTAAGCACACTATATTCTTGGCTAAAAAAGTCATGGACTGACGCATTAATGCGCTTAAGCTAAACGCTGTTCATTGCCATCTACCTCATATATTTACGCCTTACATTTACTTAGCGTATTGGTTTTCAATAACCTGTCGGTTATATAAACACAGTAATGAGCCTTTAAAAAGGTATGTGCTAAAGTGAAGGGTTTCGGTAATTTTTTCATAATAACGCACGAATCATACGAACAGACGGTGTTGTTCAAAGTGAAACTTTAGCTTCAATATAGCGTGAAAGCTTCTCTCAATAAGGGCTGTAGCGTTTTACGAATCATCAAATTAAGCTGGCTCGTTTCGTGATCCTAATCTTTATATTTAGCAATAAATGCTAATAACGTTGAATATGAAGATAAGGAGAACATCATGAAGAAACGTTTAAAATTTACCCTTGCAGGGTCAATGTCATTACTATTAAGCGCAGGTTGTTTCGCGGGCCATCACCAAAAGGATGGCAAAGAGGTCATGATGAAAAACCTAGAAACTGGCAAAAGTATTGGCAGCGTAATGGTGAGTAGTTATGACGATGACGGCGTTGTGTTTACGCCTAGCCTTTCAGGATTAACACCAGGCGTGCATGGTTTTCACGTGCATCAGAATGGCGATTGCTCACCTTCAATGAAAGATGGCAAAAAGGTATTGGGCGGCGCAGCTGGTGGACACTTTGACCCCAAAGATACAGGCAAACATAGAACCCCTTGGTCTGAAAGCGGTCACGAAGGCGACCTTCCTATTATTTATGTTGACGAAAACGGACATGCCGACCAACCTATTTTCGCGCCAGAACTGGAACTTGACGACATTGAAGGTCGAGCGTTGATGATTCACGCAGGCGGTGATAACTATTCAGACACCCCCAAAAAGCTCGGCGGCGGTGGCGAACGTGTGGCCTGTGGTGTCATTGGTGAATAAGAGTGCTAAATAAATACAGAAAGCAAATCCGCAGTACCAATCATTTGGACAATGCTTACATACAAGAAAAGCGGCATTTTGCCGCTTTTCTTGTCTGCTATTTTAGTTAATGACTATTATTTTACTTCTAACAGTTAACCATTTAACTGCATTAATTCGACAGCTTGTACTCCAGCGTAATCTTAGTGTTTAAAAGCTGTGATACTGGGCAATTCTCCTTTACCCCATGAGCGATTTCCTCAAATTTATCCTCAGTAATACCTTTTACGCTAGCATCTAAAGTAAGCGCTGATTGCGTAATTTCAAATCCATCACCACTTTTTTCTAAACTAATTTTGGATGTGGTATTTAATTCACCGTCATCAAAACCAGCATCTGACAGTGCAAAAGAAAGGGCCATGGTGAAACAGCTTGCATGGGCTGCGCCAATGAGCTCTTCTGGGTTAGTCCCTTTTCCATCTTCAAAACGGGTATTAAAACCGTAGGGGTGGTTAGACAAAGCTCCCGTTTCTGTAGAAATACTGCCTCTACCGTCTTTTCCTAACGATTGATAAATTGCGCTACCTGATTTTACTATTGTCATTTCATCTATCCTTATCTGGTGATCGCACTTTTGCCAAACCAAGCTCCAATAACTTTCGTGCTTCAAACCCAGTTATTTTCAATCGAACCACTTGGCTTGATTGCTAAACAAAGACGCTGTCTCTTATAAACATCTGACGCTGC
>OJFL01000378.1_pt1 | contig 23703 bp, 43 predicted proteins | sample 1594131 | NCBI WGS metagenome assembly OJFL01 (sample SAMN05416782, study PRJEB24817) | seawater metagenome | isolation source: Sea water | place: Canada:Atlantic | collected 2013-07 | reverse complement strand
ATCTACACACTGCATATCGTCGGCAGCGTCAGATGTGTATAAGAGACAGGTTATGCTTAGCTTCAATTTTGTTGATCTCTAGCTGAGCCTTAACTTGTTCGTGAGTATGACGCTCTGCCATAGTCGCGATGTCATGGGCTAACTTTTCTTTCAAGTCTTTATCCGGTATTGCTTTGTCTAGCAAGACAGATACAGGCTCGATGAGTGAGCTTAACATTGCTAACATTTAAGCCACCGCAAACGCTATCAGAATGAACGCAGTCAACAACACAACAACAGTAGCTTGCTCGTCAGTTGAACCCATGAACTTTGCTTTTGTAAACTTGCCTATTACCTTAACGTATTTCATAGTCGTTCCTTATTTGTCAGCTTTAGTATCAAGTCGCTTAAATATAGCACCGAGCATTTCTTTGATTTCGCGTATATCATCGCGGTAGTCTTCTTTAGCTACATACATAATAGGTATGGACTTCATGTCAGCATCAATCCTATCCAACAAAGCAAAGACTCGATTGACTAACCAACCGACAACGAATCCTGCGACTGCAATTGTGACGTTGAACATGACTTGATAATCCATACTACACCTATAATGTCAGGTCAGGGACTTTACGCGAGTCTCTGATTTGGTAAACGTGACGTATAACCTCTCCCCCGTCACGATGAAATACTACTTGGGTCATCACGCTAGAAGAGCTATATCCTGCTCCTGCATGCCAAGAATCAGGTGGTGCTAATGTGCCAAAGGCTTCCACAAAAACGCCGTTATCTGTCTCTATGGCGTTCTGGTGGTGTATATGCCCTACTAGCCACTTCCTGTACACAGTAGATGACCACTGCTCTGGTAACATCTTAGGGAGAATAGCACCTAGCTTAACAGCCTTAACCTTATCCCCATGATGTACAGCCAACAGATTCTTACCAAACTGCACGGTGTGAAAGAAACCGTGAGGATCTAATATGGTTACCCTTGGCTCTTTTGAGTAGTAGAACTTTAAGATCAACGCGAGGGCGATGGCAGTATCTGAGTCGTGGTTACCTTTAGCCATCACTACAACGCAACTCTTGTGTTTCGTAAGCAACTTATCTATTGCAAATAAAAACGTCTGTGCTGCTATCTCAAGCACTACTTCTATTCTGGTGTCTACGTCTAGCTTCGTTCCTCCAAAAGTAGTGCCACTGCTACCATTGGCGTGAATGAAGTCTCCTACGTTAACCAGTAGGCATTTTTCGGACGCAGGGGCTAGATCAACCAAGTAATCAATAGCCGCTAACATATCATTGGAGGCTATCTTAGTGTCGTAATCACGAGCCTTAGTCTCTCTCGCGTCAGCCCTCATCCCGAAGTGTGCGTCACCTATTACAATTGCGGGTAATAAATCCGTAGCAAACTTCTTAGTCTTTGGCTTGGCTTTCGGCTTGTACGGTTTAACGCCTTTAGTTAAGCCATCTACAAAACCTTGCAGTGCTTTATCTCGCGCTGCCTCAGTTAGTGTACGCCGAGTCTTCAGCCAAGCCTTGTTGCCCTCATCGTCCGCAGTATAAATAGAACGACCAATGACCATCTCGCCTTCGGGAACATGACGACTGGCATCCCAATTCTCAGAGTACCCCGCAGCAGCCGCAGTGTTCTTAGTGATACACACATAGTCGCGCATGGTTGATTGGGAAATACCGAGTACCCCCGCAGCCCTTGCTGAGTTGCGACCACAGTCTTCCCAAACTTGCATAGCTTCGCGATGACGGTCTGTCTTGGCGTAATCTACTAGAGTCATACTATCCTACTGCGACAACAGCTATATAAATTGCCGAACCTGCACACATCGCAAGCGCAAACAAAGCAATGATTAAATTCTTTGCTTCCTGCTGACGTTTTAACTTCTCACGTTGCAGCTTTAAAAGCTCACGCTTAGCAAGCTCTCTGCGGTCACGCTCTGCAGTTCTGACTCTCAGCATTTTCTGATACAGCGGAGTCTTGCCTTGCGCCATAAACATTTTTTTTATCTTGGCTTCGTAGTCATCACAGGCAATCTCGGCTTGGATAATTTTAAGAGCATAGGATTCTACTGACTCTTCGCCGTAAGAACCGTTAGGCTTTCGCTTGTGATCTTCCTTAGCTTCTTGCACCTTGTCTTTGGCATCATAGAAGTTACCAAGCTGATCTAACAGGCCACTAGCTTGCTGACCTGTGTCGATGGCTGACTGAATTAGATCGAAGGCTTTCTTAGCTGCCCCCAGTGCTAGTCCGATTTCAATCATGCTTAGTCTTCTATGCGTGGGTCAATCCAACCTTCGACTAGTGACCACGTTCCATCGGCGGCGCACTTATACTTGCATCCGTACCAATCGTCAGGAGTAGTAACACCCTCAATTATTGTAGAGTTGCTAGAGTGTAGGTCGCCAATAATAAAGTCCAAGCTAGCAGGGTCGCCTACTTCAATTTGATCTGCTGTTACATTGACCTGCTTATCATCAGCAAACAGGTACTTGGAGCGGTTATGTTCATCAACAATAGTTTTCATGTTTGTCCTACTAGTAAGAGTGTGGAAGATGAGAGAGCTTGGCCTGCTTTTTGAAGGCTAGTCGCTGTGCTAATTGCACCGTCAGCCTGAACATAATAGGTAGCAGCGGGCGTTAGACCTGAAAGGTTATCTGCAACCCCTCCTCGCAGCGTTACAGTGCCTGTCGCTCCGTTAGCAATAGCTGCGGCGCTAGTTCCCGCAAACAAAGCATTATTTGAACTGGCGGGAGTAATCCTGCTGTATGAGCCATAACTGTTATTGTCATAGTTTATATACGATGAGACAAATTGCTCATTAGCGGAGTCATAAACATAAGAGGGGTTGGGTTGTGAGCTTGATCCGGGGAACTGCGTTACGCTTCCAAAACTCAGTGCATTTCCTGAAACGGTAGCTGTGGCAAAATACGTGCTAAGAGGAGAGCCTTGACGAAAGTTGATGCCAATTAAATTATTAGTCGAATCAAAAGATAACTCATTGATTTCTGCGTTAGTGTAACTTGGAATCGCAACAGAACTTGTTTTTGAAAAAGTTCCACTGCTGTAGGTAACAAGAAACATCAAACCGTTTATTGCACTGCCTGTCCAATGCGCATAACCCGCTACTGTCTTGTTAGAGCTTGAATCAAAAGTAAGCTTAGGTGCGCCGTTAGTGGCAATAGAAGGATTGTATTCACTACCAACAGTAATGCTGCTGCCATTTAACTGCAAAGATCGAAAGTATACAGACCCTGAGCGGGTATAACAAAAAACTACAACATTGGAATAGCTGTCATAAGCCATATCCTGCGCGTAATTCGCATCTCCTTGACTGCCTAATGTATATTGGGCGCTTGGAGAATAATTATTGTTGCCAGTGATTTGCAAAGACTTTATATACGTTGTGTAGTAAGGATTATTCCAACGATAAGCAATAACAGTTCTCATCTGTATAGGATCATAAATTGATTGCACCTGTGTCCACGATCCAAAGCCATAGCTTTCAAGGTTATATTGTGAATAAAACCCAATACTATTTGACCCCGAAGCAACATAGGCTTGCAGTTTTCCTGAGTGTCGAGTAGCAAAATAACCATTGTAGCTGCCATCCACATAAGCAAACGTAACTACAAAACAATCAAAGCTAGCGTCATACACAACACTGGTGCTTCCTGCTTGAACCGCCTCACTTTTTAAAACATAAAAAGTCCCGAAAGTTATGCCTGACCCTGACACCTCACCCATTACAAAGGTAGGCTGATTAGCATGATGGAAAATAAGACCGATCTTTTTGCTTATAGGATCGTATGCTGCATCTATATAACCTGTAGCTGCATTATTAAAAGTAGCCGCATTGCTTATAACAGTTGGAAAGCCGTCTGCGCTAACTGCTGAAACTGTGCCGTTAGAATTTACAACCACTCCAATACCGTTTGGTATTGTTCCTGACGCAACAAAGTCAGCAGTTTTGCCGCCGCCACCGCCGCCGCCAATTAATTCGCTTAGGTTACTCATAGTATTAGATCCACCATATTGATCGTGGTTGCGGAGATTGCTCTTCCTGCTTTGATGTTAGATTCTGCGGTGCTTAACGAACCATTAGACTGAACGTAATAATTTTGTCCAACCGTCAAACCTGTCTGCGCTTCGTTAATCCCGCCGTAGACGTTTACCGTGCCTGTGGCTGCGTTAGAGATTGCTCCTGCAGTTATGCCTATGAAGTCTGCGGAGTTTGTTGCGGTACCTGCGTTTCTAAGAACAACTCCTGTGCCGTAAGAAGAATTGCCTTGGTTTTCATACCCAATAACCATTGTATTTTCTGTTGAATCAAAACTTAGACCGCTGTATTTAGTGGTGGTTGCGTTATAAACGACAGGAGTTGCAAAGCTGATAGAATTTCCTGAAACAGTGCCTGTAGAATATCTACCGTAAGAAGAATTGCCGTAAGCCTGATATACAACAACTACTTTATTTGCATTTGGATCAAAAGAAGCTGCTGTATATCTAGTGTTACCTGTTTCAAATGTTGTTGGAGTGCCAAAGCTGATTGAAGTACCACTAACAGTTCCTACTATGCCTTTCCCATAATAAGAATCACCGCCGTCTGAAAAAAGTGCTACAACTTTATTTGAATTAGAGTCATAGGCTAAAGATACGTAATCTGATCTAGCACTTTCAAAAATAACAGGCGTGCCAAACGAAATAGATGTACCATTAACAGTTCCGACTACAACTTCCCCATAAAGAGAAGCCCCAACATCACGGTATCCTATAACCACTTTACCGCTAACAGGATCAAAAACTGTGGGGAGATAATCAGAGCGAGTGCTATTAAAAACAACTGCACTTCCAAAACTGATCGACGTACCGCTTACAGTCCCTACTTTTGCAGTGCCTGCTTGACCGTTTCCTCCGTCTGAGTACGCAACAACAAACTTATTGTTAATGGAATCATAAGCAATGCCTGAGTAATAAGTTGTATTTGAATTTGTAGTTGCCGAAGAACCAAAACTTGCGCTTGTACCGCTAACGGTTGCAACAATCGCTTTTCCATAATAAGGAGGTGTGCCATTTTTATAAGCAATAACAACTTTGTTGTTTACAGGATCAAAAGCAGCAGCCGTATCTCCAATAGGTGCGCTGTCAAAAATTATAGGCGTTCCAAACGAAATAGATGTACCACTAACTGTTGCAACAACTGAAGTTCCGTAGCTTGAGTTTCCGTTATCTGCATATAAGATAAGTGTTTTTTTAGCTACGCTATCATAAGCAGACGATATAAATTGAGTAGACGCAGCCTCAAAAACTACAGGACTGCCTAATTGTTCGCTTACGCTTGTTTCAGAAATAGCCTCAACAGTCCCATCTGTTTTTAAGGCAACAGTCTGCCCAGAACTAAGAGTCCCTGTAGCAACAAAGCCTACCTCATTCTGACCACCGCCACCCGACGGAAGAAGTTCCGACAGATTGCTCATTTATACGCTCCAACCGATAGTGGCGTCTATGTACATCATAGTGATTTCAGCGAAGTTCTTATCAAAAACCAAATCAGTACCTGAACTTGCAATGTTAGAACCATTACGCGCTACCGTAAATGTAGCAGTCTCCGCTGCGCCTGTGCCGTCCTTAATGCCTACTGTGTCGCCCGCGCTTGGAGAAGCGGGAAGAGTAATGGTAATGCTGCCTGCTGTGACGACGATATTGTCACCTGCAAGTGCTGTGTAGTTAGCGCCTTTCTGGATAGGGTTGTTGTCTTTAGCGTCGAGTTGAGTCTGAATAGGACTTGTAACGCCATCAGTATAGTTTAGCTCTGTCGATGAGGCTGTTACACCAAGGTCGGCAAGATTATCTGGCTTGGCATCTAACTGCGTTTGAATTGCGCTAGTAACGCCGTCAGTGTAGTTTAATTCTGCCGCTGTTCCGGTATAATCGCTGATCTGTGAAACAGTTACAGAAGTGGCTGTAGGAGCTACTGCTGCCCATGCAGACCCTGTGTAGACCTTCATTGCGTCAGACGTAGTGTTGAAGTACAAAGCGCCAGTTAATAGAGCGTTGCCGTCATTGTCTACAGTGGGGTCGGAGGCTTTGTCGCCTAAATACCGATCATCAAAGTCATCGTAAGTTGTTGCTGCTTCTGCGGCAGAACTAGCCGCTGCCGTCTCTGAGTTACCTGCGTTTGTGGCAGAAGTAGCTGCGCCACTAGCAGAAGTAGAAGCGTTACTAGCTGATGTAGCTGCTGCTGAGGCTGATGTAGCTGCTGAAGTAGCCGAACCTAAGATAGAATCTGTATAGGCTTTAGTTGCTGCGTCTTGTGCGGCAGTAGGATCACCCATTCCTGTGATCTTGTTAGTCCCCATTGCAATAGCACCGGACATCGTACCACCCGCGAGTGGGAGTCCTGTGGTGTCTGCTGCATCAACGTAGGCTTTAGTAGCTACGTCTTGCGCGAGGGTAGGATTAGCTACACTAACAATCTTGTTAGCACCTAACGACAGTTCACCTGTCATTGTCCCACCCGCAAGAGGTAGCTTGGCAGCAATGCTGTTAGTCACTGTTGTGTGGAAAGCTGCGTCATCATCTAATGCGGCAGCTAATTCATTTAGAGTGTCTAGGGCAGCAGGTGCGCCATCAACTAAGGCAGTGATTAGACCATCTGCATAGGCTTTCGTTACAGCGTCTGTCGCAGCGGTAGGCGTACCTATGTCAGTGAGCCGTGCTGCGTTAAAGTCTACAGTGCCTGTAAGAGCTAAATTATTAAGTGTAGTTGTTCCAGAAGTTGCTGTGACATTGCCTGTTAGATCGCCTGTGACATTGCCAGTTACGTTGCCAGTGACGTTTCCTGTCAGGTTACCAGTGACATCGCCTGTCAGACCCCCTACAAAGCCCGTGGTGGCCGTTACTGTACTACCCCTTACTGTTGATGGGGTAACCGCGCCAATGGGCGTAGAGTTGATTGAGCCGCCTGTGATGACTGCGTTGCTCGAAGCGAATGTGCCGTTGGCTGTAAGAGTACCGGATACAGTCGCAGTAGTGGTTGTGACAGTAGACGGATTAGTACCTAGTTCTACAATCTGTGTAGACGCATTCTCTGTGAATAGTCTTTTGTCAGTTACATTGACCGCGAGTTCGCCCTGAACCAAGTCACTCGTAGTTGGTACGGCTGAAGCGGTTGAGCTGTTCTTGGTTACTATCGTTGCCATGTTAAATTCCTGTAATTACCACTTGGTCTTATGTGACCAATAGCGAGCTGATAGTTTAGTTGGGCTTGAGTCTTGAGCGTTATGCCTAGCGTAGTATGATTTCTTTCGCGCTTTGTCTTTGGCAGTCTTGGGATTACTCCCTGCACCCGTTACGCCCTGCTGCCCGAAGCGGACAGTCTTAATTTCATCTCCGACTTTAGCCAATACAACATGGCTCTTGGTGGGATGGTTAGGAGTCTTTTTGGGCTTATTATACCCACTTAATCCGAGCTTGGTTAATTTTGGATCTTTATTACGCATAAGATAAGGGGGCAGGTTTCCCCACCCCCATCTCCGTTTAGCCGTTAACAGCCATGATGAAGCCGCTGTCAGGACGGTAAGTCTTGACACCGTACAGAGTATCAGCAGTATACAGCGTTCCGAGGAACTCCTGCTTGTACTGAGTCTGTGAACGAACACCAACTTGCTCTGCAAGAATCATAGTATCTGTATGCACGAGCATTGCTGCGCGAATTTGACCACCCGCTGAGTTTGCACTTGCAAGCTCAGTAATAGGGCAGTTAGTAGAGATGTAAACATCAATACCATACAGGTTACCGATCTTGCCATTTTGTACAGGCTCGCCGCTAACAAAATCAGAAGATACATAACGGTCAATACCCATGATTGTGTTACGCAGTGAAGGCGGGATAACAAATGCACGGTTGTCCATAGGGACATCAGCGTCATCCTGCTTCTGAATCAGATCACGGAAACAAACATCAGTGAAAACGTCAGCAGTAGTAACAGTGTCGTCTGCATAAGCTGTAAGACCGTTGGTGGCGTCACAGAAGAATGCAGCACCAGTGTTAGTCCATAAAGTGCCGTCACCAGTACCGAACGATTTGCCAAGATTAAATAGATCAGTATCTACTTGACGAGACAAAGCATAACCCGCATCTGATGTGTAGAAATTACGGAGCGAAGCAAGAGCTTGAGTCTCTGTAATATCTTCAATAATGCGTGAGTATTCGTAGTGCTTATCTAACGCGATTTGCACTTCGCTCTCTACGTTGCTCTGAATTGTTACGGCAGTAGCTTGTGCCTTAACATGAGCATCACCGCGAATAGGAGCAGGAATGTGGATGATGTCACCCTTCTTTCCTGTCATGCTCATTTTCTTAACTACATTCGCGAGAATAAGGTTCTTCTCGTATGCAGCGCGAATTTCGTCACTCCAGATTTCTGGAATAAAGGTAGCAGCGCTAGTATTAGTTACCGCTCCCGCCATATTTGGATAGGTTGAATCAGTCATAATAATCTCTCAAAGGTTAGCTTGTTTTTACACGGCCTTCCTGATACGCCTTAAATATCTCATTAGACATAGCTTGGTAGCGTTTCGGGTTGGTTCGCATTAGTTCAATAATGTCGCTTCGTCTATAGATCTTTCTGCTTGGTGCTTCTGAACTTCCATTAGCACCGCCCGTTGAAGCTGCGTTCAAAGCCTGTTTACGTTCTTTGCGCTCAACACTTACAGCCTGTTGCGCAACGTCTTGAGTTGATTTCCAACTAGAAAACAATTCATCTGCTGCGTCATAGTCGTACTTGTTGTTTGCTCGCTCGTATAACTCTGAACGAATCTTGCTACCTACAACCCATTGTTGAAAATTGGTGTCCATAGCAACTTCTTTAATGTCAGGGTGCTTTTGCTGTAAAGCCGAAAGCGTCTGACTTTGTTTCATCTGATTGCCTAATTGCTCCAACTGTTTAATGGTTGGATGGTTTGCAATTTTGCTATCAACAGCTTTGTCGGGTTCAGCAAAGAAATCTATCTCTTCAGCCTGTTCCGGTTCGTTGACTTTGGTCTGATTAAGAATGAAATCGTCTACAACTTTCCTTAGCTGACCTACTTCCTGTCCTTGCTGACCGATGCGGGACTCTGCCTCTTGGTGCATCTTGATCAACTCAGCAGGAGTTTTCCCCCTGTAATGCTCGGGAGTGTCATCTACGGCTACCTCTTCAGTATTTTCCGAGACCGCTTCCTGTTGTACTTCTTCATCTACCTCGTTCTTCACTTCGTCAATAAGTTGTGCCACTATTAAACTCCTATGGAGACAAGACCAATTCTAAGCTACCCCGAAGGACTTATGATTCGGCTACCTTGCGTTCGTGTTTAATCTTCGCCTGTCTATCCTTAGCCCATTTCATAGTAGCTCCCGGATAAGAACCGGAGATGGGGTCGAGTACCGACTTAACAGGTGAGATCATCTTACTACTAGAACCACCGCACTCAGGACAGTCACGCCGATAACCCTCAACAACCTTATCGCGATTAACCATTGCCTCATGGACATGGCCTTGCTCGCATTGGAAATCAAAGATTATCAACATCACTGCTATCCTCTTGTACATGGTTCATTGCAGATTCTAAATTGAGTATGTCAGCCAGTACGCTTAGCTGACCTTTACGAAAAAACAAATCATTAACGTCTTTCGTATACTCTACGGAATTAATTTGAAGAGCGTTGGCACTCAGCTCTTTTATGAAATCCTTCCAACCCTGCGTTAAAAACATATCCGCACGGTCGTCATAATATTTTTCTGTTTCTCTATCCATTCTTCTTAGCCTTCGGCTTTGCTTGCACGAAGCTCTTGACCTCGTGAAGAAGGATTTCGTGTTGCTTCTCTAAAGACTGAATCCGCTTGTCCATTAAATCTAGGACTACGTTTACCTGTGTAACTACGTCCTCTAGTTCTCGTTTGGTAATCATTGCGGCATGGCCTTAACTGTATCAAGGTTCAGTCTCTTTTCTTTTAGCGCAGCATCAGCAACCTTGAGTCGGCGTTCAAACTCTTTATCATCTGCATCACCGACAGAAAGGTTAGATGTCACAGCTTTAATCTGATCTATCTCTAGCTCTACAGGAATTGCTTTAGTCTCTGCTGCAATCTTGGCAGCTCGTGCTTGAGACTCAGCGCCTTGTCCGTTCAGTGCGTTAGTCTGCGACTGTTGGAACTCCATCTGTGCTTGCTGCGCAGCTTGTTGCGCTTGTTGGGCTTCAGGTGAAGGCTGTCCTGCTTCTTGTAGAGTTTGTATTAACTGCTCGCGGTTGCTGAGGTTCATATTGTCTATGATCGATTGAATCAACGCAGGATAAAGCGGAGACTCAGGAGACATAGTTTGTAGAAGCTGAACCAACTGCGTAACCTCGTATTCTCTAGCAATGATGCCAAGAGAGGAGGTGACTTCAAACTTATAATCCGATACCGGATATAACTCAGGCTCAAACTGCATGTATCTGTGTGCAGCCTTGGTAACGAATGGTATCAAAAATGACTCTTGGAAGTTAATCAGTGTTCGCTTGTGGCGTTTAATCACTGCACCAAGGGACATTGAGATGCCCGCTGCTGTGGCTTCGCCATTGATTGAGCCGCCAACTCCAACAGAGTCTATTGCGCCTGTGGCAGTCTGCACCATTCGCTGTAGCTCACCTGCTTGCGCGAAGGTAATCTGAGATACTTGACCAAAGTTAAATGGCTGCAAGACTTCAGAAGGATTACCATTGGTTAGAATGATTTTCCCCGGTCTTACTTCAGGCTTTGCCCCGCGAGGTAGGCGTGTTGCGTCCATCGCCATCATTGGGTGGACTGTTAGAGCCAGTGCATCGATCCTAGCCCTTAATTCTGCGTCCAATGCCTTCTGTGAGTTATAACCTTTTTCACATACGCCACGACCCCAGAACCTAGAGGGTACGATGTCCCAAGGGAACGCCACAACAGGGCGATCTTGCATCATGTACGGGTTCTTCTCCGCTTTCAGCAGAGTACCACCGTTAGCTATTACAACAATCGCCTCAACATAGAAGTCAGTCTCTTCTTCGGCGTCTGTAAGCTGTTCAACCTCTTCGTATTCATCGTCATTCTCAAGTAAATAGCGGGGAACAAGTCCGTAATACTTGGTCAAACGAGTCTTATCGGTAGGCTGCGTGGTAAGTTCGTGGTCAGGATCTAAGTCTGTGTCAGGGTAAGCAAAGTTAAAGGGGACATTCTTGTATACACCCTTCTCCTGTAGCTGTTCTATAGCGTGTGGTGAGACGAATTCATCAATCACTACACCTAATGCGCTGTCTACATCCACAGCAACAGGGTCAATCAAGAAGTTTTGAGGTAAAACAGGTCGTAATTTAACGACTGTGCGGTCTGAGATGTTCACACCTACCGCTTGTAGCTGACCATCCATAATAGGTTGGGTCGCAGGTTTCATCTCTTTGACTTCTTCTAGGACAATCTCAGCTATACCTGTGCCAAAGACGGCTGCGTTGATTAAACACTCAGCAACACCCTTGCGAATCTTGTTAGCCTTGAAGTCTTCCAAGAGCTTTTCGCGAAGGTAGACTACGTCTTGGTTCTCTTGGTCAGCGATGTCGTCCTTCATATCAAAGAACCTACCACGACCAAACGTAGCTTCTTCAATCTCTGCAACTGATGACTCTACGGCTTGTTGTAGGGCAGGGGATATAATCTGTGATCGTTCTGATTCGCGGTTACGGTCTTCGCTCGCGTAGATGCCACGCCACAGACGGTAGTATTCATCAAACTTCTTTTCGTAGTTAGTCTCGTAATGGTTGCGCCAATCTTCGCACTTCTCCATTACCCAAGACTCAAGAGTCTCTTCTATGCCAAACTGATCTTCGTTTGATTCGAGCATCTTAATATCCCGCTACTGAGTCAATTACGTCAAACTCATCTATTTCAAAGTCGTATGAGTAAGACACCTTAGCCAGTTGGTCTATATAGGCTAAAGCGTCTACCATGTCATCGTGGGTTAAGGCATCAGGGAATTGGAAGATTTCATCCATGAATTGGATGTTCCACTCACCTTTGTTGAGGTTGCAGATCCCGTTCTCGAATCTACCCTGTAACGCCCACATAACCCTGTCAGTTTTCTTTTTGTTCCCGTGAGTTAGTTCCTCAACGCGAAAGAAGTTCTGATACTTTTTCATCAGGTCAGTAAGCGGCGACATGACAGCCTGTCGGGCAATGCCCTTCTCTATACCGACTGATATGGGCTGATAGTCTCTAACTATCTGGAATATCTTCTCAGCAGTAGCGTTTAACTCCCACCTACCGCAGACAATGTCCTTGACCCACCAACCATACTCGCCTACCTTTACAATGGCAATAGCAGTATTGTCAAGTTTTTTATTTTTAGATTTGGCTTTTCCTACCTCTTCAAAGCCCGCGAGGTCAATGGCAACGTAGTAATCTCCGGTATCAGGCTCTTCGTCATCGAAGTGAACCCACTCTTCTTTAAACATCTCAGAGCCACGCGCCTCAAAAGATGCCATAAACTCCTGACGGAACGCGAAGGAAGACATGGATTTCTTGGCTGCATCTATCTCTTCTTTGTCTAGTAAGTCATTGTCGTAACTTGTGTAGTGCCATGCTTTATAAGTGGGGTCTTCGCCTAAACTGGCTTGTTTGTAGAGTTCATAGAAATGATTTCTACCCATTGGTGTCCCGATAAATAAGGCATCGCCTTTCAAGTCTGTCAACGCAGGTCGTAGTATTAGCTCCCATACATCGGGCTTCATGTCTGCGTATTCATCCAAGACAAGAAACTTGAGACTTACGCCGCGCATTGTCTCAGGTCTGTCAGCGCCCTTCAAGCTGATAGTTGTGCCATTGATAAGTCTTACCTGCATGTTATTAACATGGGAGTTCTCTATCACGGGTCTGCCTATCTCCAAGAGGAGATTCCACATAATATCTCGTGCCTGACCCTGAGTAGGGGCTACATAGAACACCTGCCCTTGATCTGACTTCAAAGCGTTCACTATCAAAAGATAAGCCGCAAGACGAGACTTCCCCGTCCTACGACCCGCAGCAACTACTTTGAAACGTGTGGGGTCGTTCCAAACTTCTTTCTGCCACTCTAGAAGGCTTATGTCTAGGTTCATTTTCTCTTCGCGGTCTTCTTGGCTTGCTTAAAGTTTTTAGCTGTAGGTGCGCCTTTACTGCCGACCTTTCTCATGGTCTCGCCGCTACCTGCTGCAATACGCTTCTTCTTCGCGTTGATGTTTTTGTACAAGCTCATATTACTTCCTCTTGGGAGGGGCTTTCTTCTTAGCGGCCTTGGCTTTCTTAGCTGCTGTCATTCCCGCAGGGGTGTAGGGGTATTTCTTTCCGTTTACATTAGGCATCGTATAATCCTCATTTAGCCTTCATTGATTGAAGTTTTGTTCCTTCTTTGTACCCGCCTTTGGCGTAAGTTAGTGCTTCTTTTTTGCCTTTCATTGGTAAGTAATTGTTATTCTTTAGATTATACTCCATAGCTTTAGAGCTGTCTTTGAATTGATACAGCTCTCCGCTAGGAAGCTGTACAATGGTGGGAAATACAAACCAGTTACCATTTTCATCTACCTCTGCCGCCATGCGGTGTGTAGAGATTGAGCCGTCTTTGTTTTTGATAAATGGGTAGCTATCAGGGTCTCTGATGCGAGCTAGAAACTCAGGTTCTGCTTTATCAGGCATCGTATTCTCCGGTTCGTATCATATTGGTAATGGTTATAGCTCGTTGACCCACTTGCTCTGCCCAGTTAGAGTCTAAGAACTCTAACGAGGCTGCTTCGTAGTTAGCAAGAGACATTTCTCTAAGAGCGTCTCTAAAACCGCGAAGACGGCTAATACCAAGGTTGAAGCACATATCCATCATAGCGTCTTGGCGCACCAAGTCCAAGTGGGTAAACCACTCAAACGCTTTGGTTAGCTCTTGCTCGCAGCGACGGATATCATTCGCGAGGAGATAGTAGACTTCATCCTCAGACAATCCCATTGAGTCAAGGTTACGCCCAACTCCGATGGTCATATCTCCCGCCGTGCATTCGTAAGGCTTAAGCCGCAAGCCCTCGTGCTTAATGAGCAGGTCTTCAATCCTCATGAAACTCTCCTTCTATCACTTCGGGTTCTACGATCGTATCAGTGACCCCTGAGATGGTTATATTGACCGTAGGCTTACCCCCTAGCTTGTCCTTGTCAAACGAGCTGATAGGTAAGATGCGATCTACTATGAGCTTCCACGCAGCAGATTGGTTCTTGTGGTCGTCATCTTGAGCGGCTCGGAAGATAGACTCTATTACAGCGTTGGTATCCCTCCTCGCGAGGAATCGCTGCTTCATCTCTGCCATAGCCGAATGGTCACCCTTGGGTCTGCCAATGGGACGGTTCTTCGGCTTCTCTATCTCCGACTTGCGGGGACGGCCACGCTTTCTCTTTACTGGTGCATTGTCTTCAACCACAACATAGAAGCTCTTTGGTAATTAATATTTGGCGTATTAAACCACTAATTGGTGAATTTCGCCAACACTTGTGTTTATAGGGGTTTGAGGGGTGGTTTTTTTGCTTCTTTTTTTTAATTTGGCCTCACGCAAATTTGGGGGGCAACTACAGTAAAAAGCTCGCGCGCCCGCGCACCCCCGGTCATAAGCCGAAACCCACCTTGGTTTTTAGGGGTCGTGCGTGATGCGCACACACACGCACACACGCGCACGCACACGCGAGTAAACGCGCGCGCACATACACGCGCACGCGCGATGATAGACGCGAGCAAGCCAGTGGCGAGAGTGAAGGGAGGGATAGCAGCCAATAGCCAATCGCATACCCTATACACACGATTCTCAAATCGATACACACTGATACGAAACCCAGATGAATGGTTGAGTGATTCGGTAACACATTCACGGTAACACGGTAACACTTTGCGGTAACACAGTAACACTCTCAACACTGTATGCATACACAGTACATCGGCTGCATCCCCCGTAATCATTGGACTTTTAAAACTTGGCACGCCTTCTGCATTGTATTCTACGACAACGCAACAATCACACAACACAGGAAAGCACACTATGAACAGATACGACACTCCAGAATGGAAAGCACTAGCCAAAGCGCAGAACGCTCCAGAGAATGCCAACATAGATATTCTCACCATTACCGGATTTATGAATCACGAGCAATTCCTAGCGCATGTAGCACGATACGTTAAATAATAATCTAGCCCCTAGAAATAGGGGCATCACCAAGGGGATTCACAATGCTATACGAATACGATGACGGACACGCAAGCTTCGAATGCTATCTGCTAGCAGAACATATCGAAGACGATTCACGCTCTTATGTTGAATTACTGCCCGAATATGTAGAACGAGGCGAGCGCTCTACATACTGGATCAATAACGAATACTTAAGCAAAGGGGAATAAATCATGGAATATTTCGAACTGGAAATGCACGGCGATCACCTGCGAGTCGAATGGAACGGCAAGGCCACATTCAATATCCAATGGCCTATTGGTGGCCAATGGGTCGATTTTGAATGCTTCACTTGCTACGGGATCGACAACGCGCACGATGCACTCGAATGTGCATACGAATGGATTAATGAGAACGTATTTGAATTTCAAGGGGAATAAACCATGCATGTACAATTCGTCAAAAAATCATCTAATACAAAAATAGGCGCGATACCTTGCACCACAAGCGCGAGAGACACTTGCCCCAAGGCATGCCCCTACGCGGGCGTAAATGGCTGTTATGCCGAAGCGGGTTATTACACTCGCCTCAATTGGGATAAGGTATCAAGCGGCGAGCGAGGCGCTAAATACGCTGATTTCCTAGACAATATCGGCAAGCTTAAGGTTAAAACCCTATGGAGGCATAACGTAGCAGGGGATCTAATGCCCGATAGCAAGGATAGCGAGAACATAGACTCTCGCGCCTTAGATCTACTTGCGACCGCTAACACTGGCAAGCGCGGATTTACCTACACGCACTATCGCGACAATGCGCACAACATCAGAGCGATTCGATCCGCTAATCGTAAGGGGTTTACGGTTAACTTATCCGCTAACACAATAGATCACGCGATCAAATTGAAGCGCCACAATCTGCCCATTGCAGCCGTTGTGCCTAGTGATCACGGGAACGATACGCGCACAATTCAAGGGGTAAAGTTTATTACTTGCCCTGCTACATACAAGGATGAGGTTACATGCGCGACCTGTAAACTTTGTTCGGTAAGCAATCGCGATTCGGTAGTGGCCTTCCCTGCTCACGGATCGCGCACCAATAACGCTAATATCATAGCAAGGGGTTAATCATGAAAGTAATACACGTTTACAACATGCGTAAGGATGGAAAATTTAAAGTTGAGCTTATATATGCGGGCGAACCTAATGCTTTCGGCGGTCGCTATCCCGATAGCAGATACAACAAGCTTAAAACACTAGAGCAAATAAACGCTTACGAATTGTACGGTGATGATCAATTCTATAATCACTCGCAATTCAGCGATTCAATTTTCACTTTAACAGATAGGAGGGGTTAACTATGAGCAATTGGCATAGCGAAACAATCGAGCGCTTTAAGGGACTGCCCATAGAATCGCTAGAGTATATCAAGGGTGATGCCTATCAGGCGGCAACAATAGGCGACACAGTAGGCAATCCGAAATCGGGGCAGTATTGGGATGAATTCTACTATGCTGCAATGGAGTTAAAACAGAGGGCGAAACAATGCTAATAAACGAAACCGATCCAACAATCTTACCATACGATCAAGCGATAGATGCGGCCTCTGATTGCCGCAAATCAGACCCAGAATGGCAGTATACGGTAGAAATTGAGGCGCGTACTGGCCTCGCCAAGATCGCGGTATATGACGAAAATGCAATCAAACTAGGTTATCTATAAGGGGAAAGCACAATGGATTTAAGTAAAGCATTACAGCAAGTAGGCGGGCAGTTAATAGATCTCAGAAATCAGAGAGCGGGCGATTCGTTTAGCTATCCATCCGCGATCGCTATAGTAAAGCGCGATCATCCGCTCCATCCATTCGTGGTGTGGCGTGCGATCGATCCATCTAGATCTGGCAATGCGCCATTTTTTGAAAGCGGCAATTATTGCGAGACACTAGCTGAGGCGATGGAAGATCACAGACTGTAATCAATACGCGATTCTATACGTCAACGGCGTATAGGGTCACCATAGGGTATAAGGGGAATCACATGACACACGAAAAAGCACTAACCAAGGCGCTAGTCCTATGCGTGACAGCGCCAGAACATAGGCTAGGGGATGCGCTTAAACTCGCGCACGAAATAGCAGACATGTGTACGCCGAGCGAAGTAGCAAGGGCAAAAGAGAGCGCCAAGGGGATAATGGAATGATATTAAATAAAAACGAAATTAAGATTTTACTTGAGTTACTAACAACGGCACTAGACAACGTAGGGGACGATTTAAACCAAGAAGGACTGAGTGACCACGGAGCAACGGTGCTTAGTGAACGGCATAATGACCTATATCTAATTAAGCGATCACTGGAGGTGTCACCATGAGAACGAATAGAGCGGTAGAGCAAGAAAATAAATTGCTTAAGTGTTTCGCTATCGGCTGCGGCCTGATAGGATTCTACACCCTCGGCGTGTTAACTGAGCCGAGTATGCTTAAAGAAGAGCAGCGCGAATCGAACCTATATGCCACGATGGTTTGCTTAGGTATTGAAACCGATATGGCCTATGGATGGCCTAACTACAAGCGATTGGAGGTGCAGTGTGACTGACTGGGAGAGCTTTAAAGCAGAGCCTAAGCAAGGGGCTAGGCCAGACAAGAAACTTGCTGCGGGTAGCCCCCGCTCAATGTGTGTTAGATGTTGGGAGGTATTCTCGACCGAACGCAATTTCGACAGGCATTTAAAAGGGAGCGCAGCAGAACGATTCTGTGTGCAGCCGAATGCGGTAGGGCTAGTGCAACGAGCAAACGGGGATTGGATTGAGGGAGGCCGCGATCAGCCGACACACTGGGAAAGGTAAACTGTGATCCTAGATAGGGTCGCGACTATCCTAGATAGGATTTAATTAAGTGTCCCCCCGAAGGGGGACTGATCACACCACAAGGGGGAGGAGGATGCATTGCGATCTAGCGCAGGTTATCCGCTCTCTCCCTGTAACGCAAGGGGAAAATGCATGGCAGATTACGAACTAATATGCAGTAAAATGAGCCAGTTAAGGCGCAAGGGTAACAAGGCAATGGCCTTATGTCCCGCGCACGATGACAAGTCGCACTCGCTCAGTATCTTATACCGCGAGGCAGATGATAGGGTATTGCTTCACTGCTTTGCTCAGGACTGTAGCGCAGAGTCCATTCTAAAGGCCGTAGGGCTTGCGTGGCGGGATATCTATCCGCAGGATGGGTCACCCTATACCCCTAAGCTGAGCAAGCATACACGCGAGCAGGTGAAGTCTGCAGAGTGGCTTCTAGAATTAGTACCAGTCTGGTCTCGCGAGGGGGTAGCATTTACGGATAAGGATCGGGCAGATATTTATGAGGCGCAGCGGATAGTTAATGGCGCGAGGGGGATCAAATGAACGGATGGATTAGGTTAGATAGAGCAATACAGGATAACTTCCTGTGGCAAGAACCCGAAGCGTTAAAACTATGGCTGTATCTACTGATGGCTGCGTCCTTAACGGATAAAGCGACAGCGTTTAATGGGCAAATGCTCACCATAAAGCGGGGTCAACTGGTCTTCGGTTTGAATGCCGCAAGCGCCAGATTAAACATATCAGTACGGCGTATTCGAACGTTCCTAAAATGGTTTGAAACTGAGGCTATGATTGACAAGCAAATCACCAATAAATTCTCAATCATTTCAATAACTAACTACGCTCAGTATCAGGATTCGGGCAAGCAACCGACAAGCAAGAGTCAAGCAACTGACAAGCAAACGACAACAACTATACAAGTAACAAGTAACAAAGAACAATCTATACCCCCGACAGTTGAGGAAGTGAGGGCTTATTGTGACTCGCGCAGCAACGGCATTGATCCCGAAATGTTCATCGCGTTCTATGAAGCGCGCGGGTGGAAGATCGGCAAAGACAGAATGAAATCATGGAAAGCCTGTGTGGTTACATGGGAGAAGCGTAGGCAAGAGCAGACCCCTACTCGCGAAGCATCATGGGGGGTGGAGCTATGAGGTTGCCCCAAGGACTAGAGCTAGACCAATACCTTGAACTCACAGGCATGATGGAGGCATCGCAGATTCACTCGGCGGGCAGGTGGCATGATGAGGTAGTCGAGCGATCCAAAGGCCAAAAGATATGGGGCGCTAAGTTTCCGTGGCCTAAAACTCATGACACGTTTCGGCTAAGGCAGGGCGAACTTACCTTGCTCGCAGGGGCTAACGCCTCGCGCAAATCAATGATCTGCGGGGAGATAATCCTACACCTGCTCAAGCATTCTAAGGTCTGCCTCGCGTCTCTGGAGATGAAGCCGAGCGAATCCCTGTACCGCATGTTAATGCAAGCCGCAGGGGCGAAGGATGGCGACCCTGCGGAGAACTTTATTTCTGAATTTAGCGAGTTCGTTGACCAAAACCTAGTGATTTTTGATCAATTAGACACAGTTAAGCCAGAGAGGGTCTTGGCGATTATCACCTACTGCGCGAGAGAATTGGGCTGCAAGTATGTGTTTGTTGACTCCCTCGCGAAATGTGGCACGGGCTTTCAGGATTACTCTGCCGAGACCGAGTTCGTGAACAAGCTACAGCATTGCGCGAAGACACTGGATGTAGGCATCGTGCTAGTCGCGCACATTCGGAAGCCACCACAGGCCGATGACAACTGGATACCCGACAAGTATTCCATTCGCGGTGCTAGTACCTTATCGGACATGGCAGATAATGTGATTCTGACGGCCTCGAATCCCAAGAGAAAACAGCTCAAGGAATTAGCCAAACTGACCGACTTAGATGAGAAGCAGCAGGAATATTTATCTAAACATAAAGACCAAAAGTTGATCGTAGCCAAGCAAAGACACAGCGGTGGATGGGAAGGCACATACAATTTTTACTTCCATGATAACAGCTTACAGCTAACCGAGCAGGAGGATCGGCCTAGAAGATTTTATTTCAATACAATTGTTGACAAGGACATTTAATATAGATTACGATGATTACACATTCTGAGGAGGATGATATGAAATACATCAAAGAGTGGCTCGCCGAGCCGACAACCGCAACACAATATCTTATTGACGGTGACATTGATTGGGATGTCGTCCCACTAGCTGACATCGATCAGATGATCTTCTCTGTACTGCATGACGCAGATGCGAATGAGTATCTGTGTGACATCATGCTCTATCACAGTGATCCCGAAGTCCTTCGCGGCTGCATCCATAAGTTAATTACAAACAAAGCTGACACGCTTACTTACTCTGTGATCTTTAGGGGTGAGATGCGCGAGGCTGTATTGTCTTTCATTCGGGATGTCGCCACCCGCGAGATTGGTATAGCTGAGACTGCACTAGCTGTGTACGGTCACGAGTATGCGACTACTGAGCAGGTCATGCACAGTATTCGTGACGACATGCACGAACAAGCATATTTCTAGGGGGTTTCATGAAATTAATTGTAGACACTAAGAAAGCTCAGATACTCTTCTCATCATTACTCAACACGCAAATAGAGTGCAGAAGGATCGAAGAAGATGCAGATGCCTTAGCAAAGTACCCCACAATAGTGGGCATGGCGCAGCTAACAAAAGATATGATTGATGATGTATTAGACACACTGTTAGATCCAGAGGAGGCCGAAGATGAAACAATCTGAATCAATAGCAAACCTAGCAGCCGCGATGGCTGCGGCACAGGGTGAGATGGGTGCGGCAGTCAAAGGCTCATCTAATCCATTCTTTAAGTCTAGCTACGCTGATCTAGGTGCGGTCATACAAGCAGTCAAAGCCCCATTCGCGAAGCATGGCCTGAGCTATGTGCAATTCCCTGTTAATGGGCAGGGTGGCATTGGGGTATCTACACGTTTAATGCATGCATCCGGTGAGTGGCTAGAGCAGGAGTTCCTAATTCCTCTAGGCAAGTTAGATGCTCACGGTGCGGGTTCAGCTATCACCTACGCTAGACGATACGCTTTACAGTCTATTGCAGGTATCCCTGCCGAGGATGACGATGGTAATGCTGCATCGACCAAGCCTAAGCATCCGCATCATCCTGCAAAAGCTACTGAGGATTTCTTCTAATGCGAATAATAGATTGCGAACAGGGCAGTCCTGAGTGGCTGACCCATAGGCTAGGTGTCCCGTCAGCCTCACAGTTTTCTAAGATAGTTACTGGCAAGGGGGGTAAGTCTACGCAGGTAGAGGCTTACATCAATCAGCTAGTCGCTGAAGAGTTAACAGGCGAGACTACATTTGTCTACGTCAACGAACACATGAAGCGTGGCACTGAGTTAGAGCCAGATGCGCGTGAATTGTACGCAGCCCTGACAGGTCAAACTGTTCAGGAAGTGGGGTTCTGTCTGCACGATACTGTGAACGCAGGTTGTTCGCCAGACGGATTAGTGGGGGAGGATGGTGAGGGTGGTTTGGAAATCAAATGCCCTGCCCCTGCTACGCATGTGGAGTGGGTGAAGGCAGGAGTATTACCTTCTAAGCACTTGCAGCAGATCATGGGATGCCTGTGGGTCACAGGCCGTCAGTGGTGGGACTTTATGTCCTATCACCAGACCATGAAACCTTTGATCGTTCGTGTTGAACGCGATGAGGAGTACATAGAAGCATTGGCAGAACATGTAACCAATGCAGCATTAAAAATCAAACAAGATGTTAACCAATACTTTCAGTAGGGGGTGTTATGAAGGGAAGGAGGAGCTTAAACAATGCGCTTATAAGCATCGACATAAATTACGAGTGTGGAGAGGGTGAGGTTTATTTTGCTAATACATTCTTATCATTAGACCCCCTGTTAAAAGCAGACATTTTGCAGGATTTAATGCATGACATGCAAGACCAATACCTTGTCTCTAGGATACAGATGCGCAAGGCTTACACTAAAATCGAAGATAGTTTTAACCCAAAAGAGGAGCAAGACAATGAGTGATTACGATGATACAAACCGTGGCGCACTGTTCAAGAACGAGCGCAAAGAGATTGAGACGCACGCTGACTACAATGGCACGATCAATGTAGGCGGTCAGGAATACTGGCTGAACTCTTGGCTCAAGGAATCGAAGAGCGGCAAGAAGTACATGAGCCTGTCGGTTAAGCCGAAGGATGCTCAGTCTGCACCCGCACCAAAGGTGGATGTTGCTTTAGAAGATATGCCATTTTAATTTATTGGGGGCGCAAGCCCCCTTATCCTTGGAGGAAGTATGCACATAGGCCAAGCAATTAGATGCGCACATGCCATTAAGAACATCAAGCACATCAGGGTAGCGCAGCAAATAGGCGTGAGTGCAGCCAATTACTCTCACGCCTTGACTCAACAGGGTATGCAGGTTAAACGCTACAAACAGATATGTGACGCGCTTGGAATGAGCATGGATGATTTATTTAAAATAGGAGAAGAGTATGCTGACGGTGACACAGACGAACCAACAAGTTAGAGAGAAATTAGAGAAAGACTTGGAGTTGTTCTTCGGCAAGGGCGGGCAAGTTAGACACCTACCTCCCTGCACCTACTCCAATCATATACTAACAGAGAAGCAGCGGTTCGATGCTCGCTTCGGTCAGAGGGGGAAGAAATGACTGATATAAATCAGGGGGATTTCTGGGTGGTAGATGACAGGCGTTCGCTTGAAGCCTTCATCAAGATGATGACCCAAATGTACGAGGAGAAGAAGTATCTGACACTCAAGATCAAGGGTGGCAAGACCAGAACATCTACACAGAACAACGCGCTGCATGTGTACTGCCGACTACTAGGCGAGAAGCTGAACGACTCAGGCTATGATATGAAGCGAGTCATCAAGCAGGAGGTAGATATACCGTGGTCACCCTCGCTTGTTAAAGAATATCTCTGGAAGCCTATCCAAAAGATTGTGGCTAACGAAGAGTCTACCGCGAAAGTAGGGTCGGATGATTACCATAACACCTACTCTGTACTGAGCCGACATCTCAGTGACAAGTTCGGAGTGTTCGTTGAGTTTCCGAGTAAGCGCCAGTGATTATCTTTGATGACTTTGCGCGAGCCTTAGAGGAGGCCGAATGGTGCGCGAATGATGAGCGGGTTTTGTATTATGTATTCCTATTCAATGACAAATTCGTGGTGCGCAAGAAGCACGGCGGCGCACCTAAGCCCAAGCGAAAACACATAGAGGTAGGCTTTCATCACAGGAAAGCAGGGAGAAAGCCACATGTTTGAGGTCGCTTGTATCGCTATGGCTATTTACTTCGAGGCGAGGTCTGAACCCTTAGATGGGCAGGTCGCAGTAGCTAATACCATCATTAATAGGGTGGAATCTCCCAAGTTTCCCGATACACCCTGTGAAGTAGTCCAACAAGGCAAGACATGGAATGGTCATATGCTCCGAAATCAGTGCCATTTCAGCTATTACTGCGATGGTAAGCCTGAAGTAATAGTAGACCAAGGGGCATACACGTTAGCCCTCAGTATCGCGGTGAATTGGCCTAATCTCTGTCTCTTATACACATCTCCGAGCCCACGAGACAG
>OJFL01000376.1_pt1 | contig 23824 bp, 15 predicted proteins | sample 1594131 | NCBI WGS metagenome assembly OJFL01 (sample SAMN05416782, study PRJEB24817) | seawater metagenome | isolation source: Sea water | place: Canada:Atlantic | collected 2013-07 | reverse complement strand
ACAACGCCCTTGCCATTCGGATTATCTTCCCCTCAGTCAGGGTGATTCAGGTTTCATTCAACCTGACGGGTTTGCCAGCTTCGCTGGGCAAACAAAAAACGCCCAGAACAACCGTTCTGGGCCTAGGGAAATGGCCCATTGCTGAGCCGTGCGCTAACTTTTAAAGGGAGAGATTTAACGTAAATCTTGCACGAATCTCAATTATAGATGATGTTTGCTCATTTTATAAACAAAATAGGTGTTAATTTTTTATTACAGGCTCAAAATTATAAATAACTGGATTAAAATCAATTGGTTAATGTTTATAAAAACTCTGGTCTAACCACATAACCTCACTCTATTCCGTTTCTATCGATAGCTAGAATATACACATACTAGAGAATCTGGCTTACTCAATCCCTCAACGGGCAGATTATAAACTTCATCAACCATTAAGGATTGTCACTAAAAGTCGCACCGCAAAATATGAGTTCAACGCCTAAGACGAAGACTAATGTGCAGCAGACTTACCATTCATATAAATTATGTTGACTACAGATGGTTGTACCAGAGAGCTATCCTAGTAGTATGTCTGCATGATTAAGCATTCTAAAAGTTAGAGAATTGAGCATGCCACTACCGTCAAACGCCACATTTTTACCACCTGAACGCACACTTATGGGGCCGGGTCCATCAGATGTAAGCCCTCGTATCCTCAATGCGATGGCACGTCCAACAATTGGGCACCTAGACCCTCTGTTTATTCAACTGATGGACGAAACAAAAAATCTTCTTCAGTACGCATTTCAAACTGAAAACCCGCTCACTATGCCAATATCTGCACCGGGTTCTGCTGGGATGGAAGCCTGTTTTGTGAATCTTATCGAACCGGGCGATAAAGTGATTGTGTGTATAAATGGTGTTTTCGGTATGCGCATGGTCGAAAACGTCGAAAGATGCGGCGGCGAGGCCGTCACTATTAACAACGCCTGGGGAGAGCAAACCGATCTAAACGCGGTTGAAGACGCGCTTAACGCCAACCCAGACGCCAAAATACTAGCGTTTGTTCACGCAGAAACTTCAACGGGTGTACGTAACGAAGCAAAGTTATTGTGCGAGCTTGCTCAAAAACACAATTGCCTTACGATTGTTGACTCGGTCACCTCATTAGGCGGCATAGAGCTCGACGTTGACGGGTGGGGGATTGATGCTATTTATTCAGGGTCACAAAAATGTCTAAGTTGTGTTCCTGGAATCGCTCCGGTGTCATTTAGTGAAAAAGCCGTATCAGTAATTCAAAACAGGAAAACCAAGGTACAAAGCTGGTTCTTAGATATGAATCTTATTGTGGGTTATTGGGGCAAAGGTGCAAAGCGTGCTTATCATCACACCGCACCAGTAAACAGTATGTATGCCATGTATGAATCTTTGCTAATGCTAAAAGAAGAGGGCTTAGAGAATGCGTGGAAAAGACATGCTTCGGGTCATGACAGGTTAGCCCAAGGGCTAAATGAAATAGGTTTAGAGCTTACTGTAGACAGCCGTTTCAGGTTACCTCAGCTCAACGTGGTTCGTATCCCTGAGGGAGTGGATGATGCCAAAGTACGAAGTCACCTTCTCAACGAATTCAATTTAGAGATTGGCGCAGGTTTGGGGGAGCACGCTGGAAAAGTATGGCGAATCGGATTAATGGGTTATGCCTGCAAACAGCGTAATATAGACCATTGCATAGCATCGTTGAAAAGCGTGCTAAATTAACCCCAATCCTGTTTAAATTAGTGCTTGTTACAAGTAATCCTTCATTCTAATGAAGTGTAAGGTGAGCGTTGCTGCTCACCTTTTTTCATTTTCAAACGGGTAAACTGCTTCATCATTCACTCCATGTTCATTTATATTAGAATATAGTCTTCGGTGCACAAAAACGTTAATAGGCCGCGTTGCGGCATTGTGGATAACAAAAAATAGTTAAGGACGCCCCATGAAAAATAAATATGCAGTAACATCGTTAATTCTGTTTTCTTTTCTTACTAGTTTCGTTTCAACTTCTCTGTGGGCGCATTCTGAAGGTGTGAACTCAAAAGAAGTGTTGCCGGCGGCAACAGTGAGTGTGCAAGGTGTTGGCTCTATTGATGTTGTTCCTAATGCATTTTCGGTTACCTTTGTTATAGAGGCACAAGGTAAGACGGTTAGCCCATTAAGTCAGTCGCTGGCGAGTGATTTAAAGGCCATCGTTAAATTTTTACTGAAAGAGGGTATAGAAGAACGTTATATTCAAAGCATGGAAGTGCGTTTAACGCCCCGTTATGTGAATACGCCACAAGGAAGAAATCAAGATGGGTTTACTCTTTCAAGAGAAATTTCTATTACTTCAACCAACCTAGATAATTATGACCGAGTGTTAGATGGCGTGCTTAAACGGGGAGTTGATCGTATTCAGCAGTTTAACTTTATAACTCTCGGTGAAACGTCGTTCTATCAAAAAGCGCTAATCGCTGCAGTAGGTGATGCAAAGAATAGAGCACAGCTTTTAGCGAAAGAATTAGGCGTTGAAGTAGGTGAAGTGGTTGCAATATCTGAATCTGGTGGCAATATGCCGATTCCAGTCATGCGTGCCGATACATTTGCAAAGGAAATGTCAGTATCTTTGCCAGGTCAGAGTAATGTTGAAGCACGAGTGAATGTCACATTTAAAATTAAACAATAACAGGGTTACCGTTTGAAACAAGATTACAGCCAGCTTATAAGCCAAGCAAAAAGCTTAGTATCGGGCGAGCACGATTTAATTGCCAATATGGCAAACCTGAGCGCATTATTGTTCAATGGCTTAGAGAATGTGAACTGGGCGGGCTTTTATCTATACAAAGAGGGAGAGCTTGTCCTTGGGCCATTTCAAGGGCAGCCGGCGTGCATACGCATTCCAATGGGGCGGGGAGTGTGTGGCACCAGTGCCTCAACACAAACTGTTCAACGCATAGATGATGTTCACGCATTTGATGGTCACATTGCATGTGATGCTGCGTCAAACTCCGAAATAGTTGTGCCGCTCATCGTCAATGAAAACCTTATAGGCGTTCTCGATATTGACAGCCCAAGCCACGGTCGTTTCTCGCAAGAAGATGAAAACGGTTTGGTAGAAATAGCGCAAATACTTGTCCAATCTCAACAGCCATCATGAAAATAAGCGTCGATATTCATGTAGTATTGTCTACCTATGAAGATATGGAAGACGTTCACGATGACCCAGATGAGGCGTCGGAACGTTTAAACTTTATTCTTCATGCAATATATGATGCCGCAGAAGAAGATATAGAAACACAGCGTTTAGAGCAAATTTTGCACTACGCTTGGGAGTCTTGGCAACAAGATGCACATTTATTAGAAATTGATGACGACGAATTGCTCGATTGGGTTGACCACACGCTGGCAACTTGGGATGATGCAAATAACGAAGAAATCTCCTGAATAATTTAGAAAGTTAATGGAATCAACAGAGAAGTTTACTACAAGTAAGGAAGTTATTGCTTTCCTTGCAGAGACCTTCCCAAAGTGTTTTAGCACTGAAGGAGAGGCCCTTCCACTTAAGATCGGTATTTTCCAAGATCTTGCTCAGCGGTTAGACGATGATGAACGGGTTAGCAAAACGCTATTACGCTCTACGCTTCGTCACTACACAAACAGCTGGCGGTACCTGTACAGCATTAAAGAAGGTGCCCATCGCGTCGACTTAGATGGTGTTGAAGGTGACGCGATTGAAAAAGAGCATTCGGATCACGCGCAAAAACAACTTGAAGAGAGTAAGGCGAAGGCAGCTGAAAAACGCAAGGCCAAAATGGCTCAGCAACCTAAGCGTTCAGAAAAGCGTCAGTTTAATCGTCCAAAGGGCGAAAAGCCGGCCAATTCTGCTCAACCTGAGAGTAAGCGCGGAACTAAACCGAAGAATAATAGACCAACTACAACACCCCCTGCCAAATTGACAGACGGTGACATGAAGCAAGGTACTCGCGTAACGGTAAAGCTGGGTAAAGAACCCATGCCGGCAGTGATTACCGAAATTGCTAAAGATGGCATCCATGTTCAGCTCGATACCGGTATGGTGGTAAAAGTAAAAGCAGACGCTTTACGTTTGGCACGTTCCAAGAGGTCGTAAATATGAAAGATATCCTTCGAATTTCTATTGCTAGCGCATTCCTTACCGTTGGTGTAGGTGCTGGTGCTGTAACATCAACGCCTGACGTTGATGAGCTACCAATACTCCAACAAGAATCTCAGCACAGTGTTGCAGCAAAACGAGTGAGCGCGTTATTCACACGTGCACACTATAAAGAAATATCGTTGGATAATCTTCTTTCGGCAAGAGTATATCAAAGGTTCATAGAATCCCTTGACCATAACAAACAAGTGCTTTTACTTGAAGATGTGGTGAGTTTCGAAAAGTATCGCGATTTGTTCGACGATGCGTTGAGCAAGGGCAATCTGTCTATTGCATACGATATGTACAACGTATCTGCGCAGCGAAGGGTTGAACGCTACGAATATGCTCTAGCCCTATTAGAAAAGGGACCTTTCGACTTTGCGAAAGAGAACGATAAGTTCTATTACGACAGAGAAGATGCTGACTGGGCAAAAGATACTGCAGAGCTTGACGAAATATGGCGTCAGCGAGTTAAATACGACGCGCTCAACCTTATTCTAGCTGACAAAACCTGGGAAGAAGCGAAAGAGCTTCTTACCAAGCGCTATACTCGTGCAATTAAACGCACGAAACAGGCAAAAAGCGAAGATGTTTTTCAAACTGCTATGAACGCGTTTGCAAGAACTATTGAAGCGCATACCAGTTACTTGTCCCCCAGAAATGCTGATCGTTTTCAAATGGAGATGAACCTTTCCTTTGAGGGAATTGGTGCAGTACTGCAAAGCGAAGACGACTATACCATTATCAAAAGCGTTGTGCCTGGTGGTCCAGCTGATCAATCAGGTGCTATTAAGCCTGAAGATAAAATTGTTGGTGTAGCGCAAGACGACGAGGAATTTGTTGATGTTATCGGCTGGAGACTTGATGAAGTTGTTGAACTCATTAAGGGGCCAAAGGGTAGCACAGTTCGCCTGCAAGTTGAAAAAGGCGCAACAGAATCTAAATCAACGTCGGTGGTTAAGTTAACTCGCGATAAAATCAAACTTGAAGACAGAGCTGCGAAATCAGAAGTTTATGTTCCTGATGAAGGGCCACATGCTGGTCAGTCGTTAGGTGTGATAACTATCCCAAGCTTTTACAACAATTTAAGTGCAGACGTAGCCAAAGAAATTGACTCTCTTAAATCTCAAGATGTGAAGGGCATTATTGTTGATTTACGAGGTAATGGTGGCGGTTCATTAACTGAGGCCACATTACTTTCTGGGCTGTTCATTGAGAAAGGCCCGGTAGTACAAATTCGCTACGGGCAGTCGAAAGTGAGTGTTAATCGCGATACTGATGGTGAGGTTGCGTATAACGGGCCGCTTACTGTGTTGGTAGACCGTTACAGTGCTTCAGCATCCGAAATATTTGCAGCGGCAATGCAAGATTACAATCGTGCGCTTATTGTTGGAGAGCAAACCTTTGGTAAGGGAACGGTTCAGCAGCATCGCGGCTTAGGAAAAATTTACGACCTATACGACAATCCGCTAGGTAGTGTTCAGTTTACCATCGCGAAGTTTTATCGCATAGACGGTGGAAGTACCCAACACAAGGGAGTTATTCCAGACATCTTATATCCATCGGCAATTGAACCGGCTGAGTGGGGTGAAAGTCAAGCTGATAACGCACTACCTTGGGACAGTATTAATCGAGCCAATTACACAACTTTTGCGGATGATAGATCGGCACTAGATGTGTTAACGGCAAAACATAATAAACGAATTATGCAAAATCCTGAGTTTTCGTATATCGACGAGGATATTCAGGAGTACAAAGAGAATAAAGATAAAAACTTTATATCATTGGTGAAGGCAGAGCGAGAAGCGAAGAAAAAAGAGGGCGAGGCAAAATCCTTAGCCCGCGCTAACGAACGTCTCCAAAGAATGGGGTTAGAGCCAGTCGCTACGCTTGATGACCTTCCAGAAGATATGGAAGAGTTAGACCCGTTCTTAGATGAGGCAGCTAACATCACCTTTGATATGATTGAGACAGGTCGATACGCTATAACAACAAATTAAGCGCTATCGAAAAAGGGCTGGTCTAGGGCCAGCCCTTTTTTTGTGTCTATATAAATATTACAACAATAATAAAGGCAAATAATATGGCGATACGAGGCGAGTTTTCTTCTCGAATAGGTTTCGTGCTAGCAGCAGCAGGCTCAGCAGTGGGTCTGGGAAATATTTGGGGGTTCCCAACAAAAGTAGCGAGTAACGGCGGCGCAGCTTTTGTATTGGTTTACTTACTGCTTGCGTTTGTACTTGCTTATCCAGTGTTGATGGCAGAGTTAATTATTGGAAGAAGCTCGCGTTCAAATATGGTTGATGCACTGGGAAAAATATCTGGAAACTTTGTCGGTAGAGCCACAGGGATATGGGGTTGTGTCACCGTTTCTCTTATTTTAGCTTTTTATGCCATCGTTGGTGGCTGGATGTTGGTCTACTTTGCCGATTCTGCAGTGCGCCTTGTAGGAATGCAGTCTGCGAGCGACTGGCTACTTACCTCATCGGTTACGCGTAACGTAATATTCTGTGCTTTGTTCATGATGTTGACCGCGTTTATCGTGGTTGGTGGGGTAAAGTCAGGAATAGAGAAATGGTCGGTAAGGTTAATGCCGACTTTGGTGATTCTCATTTTAGCGCTGATCGTTTACGTGAGCATGCAACCGGGTGCTGTAGAAGGCTGGAGTGCATATTTAGTTCCAGACTTTTCTCGAGTGCTCGACCCAGAGCTGCTTATCAATGCCATGGGGCAGGCATTCTTTTCGATGTCACTGGGTGTAGGTACTATGTTGGTTTATGGTTCTTATCTCAGTAAAAATGAAAATTTGCCAACAATAGGAGCTTCGGTAGCTTTAGTTGATATTGGCGTTGCCGTTATTGCAGGCATGCTAATCATACCCGCTATGTATGTAGCGCTGAATAACGGCGTAGAAATATTCACCGATCATGGTGCGTTAATACAAGGTGACACGCTGATTTTTAAGGTGTTGCCTGCGCTTTTCGATACTATAGGCTCTGTCGGCATTTTTGTTTCGTTTACCTTTTTTGCTTTAATGGCCATTGCTGCCGTGACATCATCAATATCTATGTTAGAGGTGCCCGTGGCGTTCATGGTTGAGAGTAAAGGTATGAAACGTCACAAGGCCGTGATATTTATCGCAGCGGTTATCTTTATTCTAAGCTGTATTGTTATTTTCAATTTCGAATTGCTATTCGGTTTTGTTATTGCGCTTACCACAGAATACAGCCAACCTCTTCTTGGCCTTGCCCTGTGTATATTCGCGGGTTGGGTGTGGCGAAGAGATGCAATACTGGCAGAGCTTAAACAAGGAAATGAAAACGTAGAACACGGCCTATTTTGGAAAATTTGGCCTTGGTATGTGCGCTTTGTGTGTCCGGTTATTATCGCGCTGATGTTTTATCGTTCTGTTTTTTAAGACACTCGACGTTTTCAATTAAGGTTTATTAAAACAATAACAATGACAAATAAAGAATTAAAAACTCCTTCACTTCTAGACGCTTTTATTCCAATTGTGGCGCTTGTTCTGATGATGGGCACTGCCGTTTATCTTTTTGAAGACAACTCGTCTTATGGTCCAAACCAAATAGCTTTATTACTAGCAATGGGAATGGCCGCCATCATTGGGATGAAGAACGGTTACAGTTGGAAAACCATAGAAAAAGGCATCGTTGACGGCATTTCAATGTCCCTGGGGGCTTGCCTGATATTGCTTGCTGTTGGTTCTCTTATTGGAACATGGATGCTAGCGGGTACCGTGCCTACGCTTATTTATTATGGTCTCGAACTATTAAACCCATCGTTTTTCTATGCCGCAACCTGCCTAATATGTGCAGTGGTCGCTATGAGTATTGGAAGCTCGTGGACAACAGCAGCTACCGTAGGTGTCGCGCTTATGGGTGTGTCGGCAGGCATGGAAATGTCGGCCGCAATTACCGCGGGGGCGGTGGTGTCGGGCGCGTATTTTGGAGATAAAATATCACCTTTATCTGAAACCACAAACCTTGCACCTGCTGTTGCGGGTACTGACTTATTCGATCACATTCGCTATATGCTGTGGACGACAATTCCTAGCTTTGTTATTGCACTCATCCTGTTTACCGTTATCGGCTTTAGCGAGGTGGGTGAAGCGAAAGCAGACAGAATCGAGCAGATGCAGCTTTTACTTAATGAGTCTTTCAACCTTGGCTGGCATTTGCTAGTCCCGCTTGTTGTTCTGCTTACGCTCGCGATTAAAAAGATGCCTGCGTTTCCTGCGGTTTTTATTGGCGCACTGTTGGGCGGTGTTTGGGCCGTTGTATTTCAATGGGATGTAGTAGCAGAAATGGCCAGTACAGACGATAGCGCCAGCATTGGTGCGCTAAAGGTAGTGTGGACAGCACTGTTTGATGGTGTCAGCTTTTCTACGCCAGATGAAAACCTAAATAGCTTACTTTCTCGCGGCGGCATGTCTTCAATGCTTAATACTATTTGGCTTATTATCTGTGCCATGTCGTTTGGTGCCGTGCTCGAACGCGTGGGCTTACTTAAACGCGCTGTCGCCACTATCTTATTGGGCGCTAAGTCTGCTGGCGATATGGTCAGTCGTACCATATTAACCTGTTTTGCCACCAACTTAGTGACTGCAGACCAATACATATCGATTGTAATGCCTGGGCGCATGTACAAAGAAGAATTCAGCAAACGTGGTCTCGACCAATTAAACTTGTCCCGTAGCTTAGAAGATGGCGGAACGCTAACGTCTCCGCTGATCCCGTGGAATACCTGCGGTGCTTATATGCACAGCGTACTACTGATAAATCCATTCGATTATATTTTTTATGCGTTTTTCAACGTTATTAACCCAATTCTTGCGATTGTTTACGCGTATTTAGGCATTAAGATATTACGTATCACGCCGCCAACATTTGAAACTAAAAGCGAAGGGTCTGTATAACATTCATATAGGCACTTCAAAAAGGGGTTCTATGTCAGTTCAAATTAAACGCCGGGCGGATTATAAGCCGCCCGCTTTTCTAATCAGTACCGTTGACTTGCACGTCACACTTCATCCAACAGACACTCGCGTAATCAGTACTCTGAAAGTAACAAGGCAGGGCAGTCACAATCAGCCGTTAGTGCTAGACGGCGATAATCTTCCTGTACATAAACTGCTTATCGACAACGCACCGCTTGCGGCGAAATCTGACGATAACGACGGCTATATCCTTACCGACTCATCGCTCTCTATTCCTGTCGATAAAAACGAGTTTACGCTTTACATAGAAACCAGCATTGCCCCTGATAACAACAAAGCCTTGGAAGGTTTGTATTTGTCAGGTGGGGCTTACTGTACTCAGTGTGAGGCAGAAGGTTTTAGGCGAATAACATTTTTCTTAGACCGTCCAGATGTTCTATCGGTATATACAGTAACGGTAGTTGGCGATGAAAAATACCCAATGCTGCTTTCAAACGGCAACCCTGTCGATAAGGGGCAGCTGAGTGATGGCAAACATTTTGTTAAATGGCACGACCCACATCCTAAGCCCTGCTATTTATTTGCACTTGTGGCAGGAGACTTTGACTTATTAACAGATAGCTATACCACCATAAGCGGTAAAGAGGTTGCGTTAGAGCTTTACGTTGATAAAGGTAAAAAGCATCAGGGCACGTTCGCGCTCGAGTCTTTAAAGCGGGCAATGAAGTGGGATGAAGATGTATTCGGCCTGGAATACGACCTTGATATTTACATGATTGTCGCTGTCGATTTCTTCAACATGGGCGCAATGGAAAATAAAGGGCTAAATGTTTTCAACAGTAAGTTTGTCTTAGCAGATCAAGATACCGCGACAGATGATGACTTTTTCAATGTAGAAGCCGTTATTGCCCACGAATATTTCCATAACTGGACTGGGAACCGAGTAACCTGCCGCGACTGGTTTCAATTGAGCTTAAAGGAAGGGCTAACGGTATTTCGCGACCAGCAGTTCAGCGCAGATATGACGTCAGAACTCAGTAACCGAATTAAGCATGTAAGAGTGATGCGCGAGCACCAGTTTGCGGAAGATGCAAGTGCAATGAGTCACCCAATTAGACCTGATGAAGTTATTGAAATGAATAACTTCTATACAGTAACGGTTTACGACAAAGGTGCAGAAGTTATTCGCATGTTCCACACCCTGTTGGGCGTTGATGGCTTTAGGCAGGGGATGGATGAGTACTTCAGGAGACATGATGGACAAGCTGTCACCTGCGATGACTTTGTTTCTGCTATGCAGTCTGCAACATCATTAGACTTAAGCCAGTTTTCACTATGGTACAGTCAATCGGGCACTCCCGTTATAAGTGTTCAACAACAAGAGCTCGAAAACGGGAAAGTACAGTTTACGCTATCGCAACGCACGCCTAAAACGTCTGATCAGCACGACAAACAGCCATTGTATATGCCGATTAATATTGAAATCATCGGCCAGGGCGGTGAACTGTATTCAGATAATGAGGGTGTAATAAACGACGGCATGGTGATATTAGACAAAGAATCTATGTCATTCACCGTGGATGCATCAGGTAACGTCCTTACTCCGGCGGTATTAGGGAACTTTTCTGCACCGGCCAAGGTCGATAACCCCTTGTCCACTGAGTCACTCCTGACCATATTTAAGCATGGGAAGGATGCCTTTAATCGCTGGGATGCAATGCAGTCTATCTATGATCGTTGTATTAGAGAGCTTGAGCAATCGCCCGAAGCCTCTATCGACGAAAATATTTGGGTTGGTATTCGCAGTGCAATCTTCAGAGAAATAGATAATGTAGAACTTCTTGGTGAATGTCTCGTTATTCCATCATTTGAAACACTCTGCCAATTGAGAACTTCTGTTGATGTGGCCGAATTAAGCAAAGCGCGAACTAAGTTTTGCCATCAATTTGCTCAACAATTAGAAGCAGCGCTTCTTGACGTTTTTAATAGTATTGAGAGCAAGCCGTATAGTTATGAACAAAGCGCGGTAAATCAGCGCCGCTGTAAAAATGTCGTGCTAGCGCATTTAGCTCGTTTGCCGCAACACGAACATCTTGTTATTGAGCAGTTTGAGGCTTCTGATAATATGACAGACACACTAGGCGCCCTTCGCAGTGCGCAGTTCTGCCGTAAAGAAGTGTTCGATTCATTAATGGCAAAATTTGAACAAAGGTACAACAAGGACCCGTTGGTTTTAGATAAATGGTTTGCGTTACATGCCACACAGCCAACAAAAGATATATTCGCTACTATTACCATGCTGTGTGAACACCCCCAGTTTACTATGAGTAACCCTAACCGAGTGCGCTCAGTCATCGGCAGTTTTGCTTTTTATAATAGTGAAATGTTTCATGCATTAGATGGCAGCGGATATAAGTTTGTTGCTGACTACTTACTTAAGTTAGATAAACTCAATCCGCAGGTAGCGGCAAGGATAGTTACGCCGTTAACTCAATGGCAAGGGTTTGCGTCTCAACATCAACGTTTAATGAAAGAGCAGTTAGGTCGACTACTCAACCATAAAGGGTTAAGTAAAGACGTGTTCGAAAAAGTGAGCAAGAGCCTTGCTTATGGCGCGGATTGAACAAACAGATAGTGTGTTTTATTTTTCGATAAGTGTGCCTTACACCCAGTGTGAGGCGCTCTATTCGCCATCAGTACCCAACGTAGTGATGGTTGCGGAATCTGGCGTGCGCGTGCAGGTGCCTACCGGTCGTTTACGCCAATTTATTACCTCTGATGGAGTAAAAGGGCGGTTTAGAATGATTGTGAATCAACAGAACAAAATCAAATCCTTCGAGCGCATCCGCTAGCACTACTCTCAGTTTCTTTTTTTAAAGTTTTTAAAACAGTAACTAGTGGGTGAAATTTACTCACTTTTTCATAATTTTTTGTGCAAGTGCATAAATGCCTTTTATACTCAGGATAAAGCAATAACTATTTGATACGATTAATGTTGTAAAAATTGTTAACTGGTAGGATTAGTTCTTGCGGTTCTGGTCAAATGATGTAATGATTTTGTTAATCGTTATGGTTGGTCATGATGTCGAGCATGCTATCGCGTCGACTTGGGAGTATAAAAATATGAAAAACAGGCCTAGCGCTTTTAAGATTTCACCAATTGCAGCAGGGGTTCTCACTCTGCTAGGTGCTGCTGCAGTTCCTGCTCACGCCGCCAGTTGGCAAGTAGGTGATGCAAACATCACGTTAGATTCAACATTTTCACTGGCTACAAGTATTCGTACCGAGGCGAGAGATTATGATCTTATCGGTAACAGTAACCAGCCTCAATTCAATTGGTCGGGTTATCAAGCAGCATTTAATCCTATTTACACGAGCGGTGATGTCTGGGCCTTAGCTGACGGTGGCTACTCTACGAATGGCGACCTTGGTAACTTGGCTCACGATCCAGGCGATGCGTTTGCCACTCAGATTTCAGGTACTCACGAGTTAGACATCAACTTTGGTGATTACGGTTTCTTTGCTCGCGGATTCTGGTTTTATGATTTTGAGCAAATGGACGGCGACCGCCCATATTCAAACCCAATAACAGGCAACCAGTATGATCTTTGTCAAGACCCTGAAGCAGAAGACTTGCTGTGTACCGATGTGCGTCTATACGATGCTTTCTTCTACGGTGATTGGTGGGTAGGCGATAAGCCGCTAACACTTCGCGTAGGTCGTCAGGTTATCAACTGGGGTGAGAGTACATTTATTCAGCATGGCATCAACACAACAAACCCTGTTGATGTAACTCGGGCCCGTGCACCTGGTGCCGAACTAAGAGAAGTATATCTACCGGTAGGCATGGTTTACGCCTCGTTAGGTCTAACACCAGACGTAAGTATCTCTGGTTACTATCAATACGAATTCCAACGCAGTTGGTTGCCTGTGTCAGGCAGCTATTTTGCCGTAAATGACTTCGCGGGTGACGGCGGCCAACGCCAAAACATTCAGCTAGGTTTCAGTGGTAACCCAGATATCGACCTAGAGCACTTGCTGAGCGCGCTTAACGGGTATGGCGATTTGTTACGTTCAGGGGCCAACCCAGCCGATTTATCTCAGGCATATTTAGCCTACCCAACCAAGGTTGCGGTTCGCGGTTTCGGTGATGACCCTCACAATGAAGCAGATGACCAAGGTCAGTACGGTTTACGTTTAACGTGGTTTGCACCTGAAATTAATGAAACTGAATTTAGCTTTTATCACATTAATTATCACAGCCAACGTCCGCTTATCTCTGGTGTGACATCAGACTTTACTCAAGCGGGTATTGGTGCCGATCTAGCGTTTATTGCTGGCAATGAAATTACTCGTGACAACATCACAGACTTACGTGCGTTTACAAAGTCTGAATTCTTCTACCCTGAAGATATTAAGCTCTATGGTATGAGCTTTAACACTAATATTGGTACAACAGCGCTTGCGGGTGAATTTGCATATCGTGTAGACGAGCCACTGCAGATTGACGACGTTGAATTACTGTACATGGGTATGCCAGAACAGCTTGCAAATGCAGGTCTGCGTCCTGACTTAGCCGGTATTTCTCAGTTGAATAACATTGGTCGCGCAGTGGGTCCGGGTGAAACAGCGCAGGGCTTTATTTTCTCTGATACATGGCAGATGCAGTTTACAGCGTCTCACGTATTTGGACCTAAGTTTGGTGCAGACAATTTTGTACTCCTTGGTGAAGCCGGTTACGTAAATATTGTTGATATGCCAGATCCAAACGTAGTGAGACTGAATGCACCTGGTACGGCAAGAACGCCATCACTAGAGCCAACGGCCACGGGTAATGCTCGTCAGGGGCTTCACCTAGGCTTGTCAGACGGACCGGAAACCAATCCGTTCGCTACTGACGATGCATGGGGATATCGTCTATTGGCGGTTGCCGATTACAATTCAATTTATGCCGGTATGAACTTACGTGTAAGAGCAACGTTTTCACATGATGTAGAGGGCACCACACCCGATCCTCTATTCCTTTTCACAGAAGATGTTAAGTCTGCTGCTTTTTCTATGACCTTAGACTACTTAAGCAAGTGGTCGGCAACAGCGTCATACAGTGCATTCTGGGGCGGTATTGGTACAACTAATGCGCTTGCAGATAGAGACTTTGTTTCATTTAACATCAAATATGCAATCTAAAGAGTGGTACTTATGATTAGAAAAGTAGGAATTATTGCAGCCGCCTTGTCACTGGCACTATCTGGAGCAAGTGTAATGGCGAAAGTCTCAGACGCTGAGGCGAACAAATTGGGTAATGAGTTAACGCCGCTTGGAGGCGAAGTTGCAGCCAATGCCGATGGCAGTATTCCAGCATGGACTGGCGGTATTACCTCAGCACCTGCAGGCTACTCGGTGGGCGATCACCACCCAGACCCATTTCCAGAAGATAAAGTTTTATTTGAAATAACAGCTGATAACTACAAAGAATATGCTGAGTACTTGTCGGAAGGGCAGAAGAAGCTGTTCGAAACATACCCTGACACGTTCCGTATGCCGGTTTATCCAACTCGTCGCTCGGCCTCAAACCCGCAGGCTATATACGACGCAACTAAAGTAAACGCTACGCGCGCTGAGCTTTTAGATGGTGGTAACGGTATTAAAGGTGCTGCTATTGGCATTCCGTTCCCTATTCCGCAAAACGGGTTGGAAGCTATATGGAACCACATCTTACGTTATCGCGGTGAAGCCGTTCAGCGTAATGGTGGCCAAGCAGCGGTTACTACCGGTGGTGACTACAACGTCATTGGTTTCGACGAGCAGCTTCTCATTAAGTACGCCGAAGAAAATGCAACTCCAGAGCAACTTACTGAAGACAATATTTTGTTTATGTTTAAACAGAAAGTCACTCAGCCTGCTCGTCTTGCAGGTACGGCATTGCTTGTTCACGAAACTGTAGACCAAGTGAAAGAGCCTCGTAAAGCGTGGACTTACAACACGGGTCAGCGTCGTGTTCGTCTAGCACCAAACATTGCCTATGACACACCAGGAACAGCAGCTGATGGCCTGCGCACTACCGATGACTTTGATATGTTTAACGGTTCACCTAACCGTTACGATTGGAAGCTGGTAGGTAAACAAGAAATGTACGTGGCGTATAACAACTATGCATTACACTCAGACAATGCTAGCTATGAGAACATTCTTACGCCAAACCACGTTAACCCTGATCTAACACGTTGGGAAAAGCACCGTGTTTGGGTAGTTGAAGCTACATTGAAAGAGGGCTTCCGCCATATCTATCAAAAGCGTGTGTTCTTTATAGATGAAGACAGCTGGCAAATTCAAGTTGCTGATATGTATGACAATCGTGGCGAACTCTATCGTGTTGCGGTAGCGTATGGTGTAAACTATTACGAAGTGCCAACGCAGTGGTCTACGCTAGATTCATATCACGACTTAAACTCGCGTAGATACTTAGCTATCGGTTTAGACAACGAAGAGCAGATGTACGACTTTACCGTACGTCCTCGAGATGTTGAATTTACACCGCAAGCGTTACGACGAGAAGGTATGCGCTAACAGCCTTACACAACTAACGGTTGGCACTTGCCAACCGTTTTTGTTTACAGACAATTATTATTAGGGGGAATGGTTCAATATGAAAAAAACCATTGCAGCGTGCATTGCCGCCACCTTTGCAGTGAATAACGTAAGTACTGCAATTGCTGAAGAAGCATTTATGGCACCATTAGTAGAACAATCTGTTTTACTGGATATAGACGCTGATGAATATGTTGTTATTGTCGGTGAACGTGGGCATGTGCTTATTTCTGAAAACGGCAGCGACTTTAACCAAAAACAAGTACCAACGCAGTCAACCTTAACGGCCAATACCGTGGTTGGAAGCAACATTTGGGCGGTGGGTCACGACGCAACCATTATCCATTCATCAGATAAAGGTGAGTCTTGGGAAGTACAACAGTATCAGCCCGACTTACAGCGTCCATTTCTTGATGTTCTTTTCTTTGATGAAGAACACGGTATTGCAGCGGGCGCCTATGGCCTTTTTTATCGTACATTAGACGGCGGTAAAACGTGGAGTGCGGAACGGCATGCCAGTCTTTTAGACCCTTATGATAGGGAATATCTAGAAGAGATTAGAAAAGAAGACGAAGCTTTTTATCAGCAAGAGTTAGAATCTATTCTTCCTCACATAAATCGAATAACGCTAGATAACGATACGCTGTACCTTGCTGGAGAGGCTGGTTTATTAGCAAAAAGCGATGACTTTGGAAAATCATGGCAGCGTTACAGCGTAGATTACACAGGTTCGTTTTTTGACATCAAGCCATTAGATGATGAAACCGTGTTAGCCGTTGGCCTACGTGGAAACATGTTTGTTAGTCGCGAGTCGTCGTCTTGGGAATACATACAAACGTGTTCAACAAGCACATTAAACTCCATTCTTATAAGCTCAGACTCTGAAGTTTATGCATTAGGTAACAACGGTAAAATGGTAAAGGCGACGCGCCCAATACCTACAAGCATGCGCGACCCTTATGCTAATCCTACCGACTGTAAGCCTGGAGAAGGTATTTCCGTTTCGCAAATTGACGATAAAGCTGCAATTCTCAATGCAAAGCAGTTTAAAGGCCTCAACATCGCGGTGTCAGCGAACGGCGTGAAAACGTTGAACTTAAAATAGGGCAGTATAAAAAAAATGACCCATTTTCTAGAAAAATTAGTCTTCAGTAACCGCAAAGTGGTAGTCGCACTTTTTGCTATTGCTACGGTTTTCTTAGGCTATCAAGCTTCTCAAATGCGTTTAGACGCAGGCTTTGAAAAAAATATTCCTCTCAATCACGAATACATGCAAACCTATATTGAGCATCGCCAAGATTTTGGTGGCGCAAACAATATTCTTGTTTCTGTGTGCGATAAAAACGATAACATCTTCAATAAAAACTTTTTCGACACGTTGAAGAACGTGCATGACCAGTTGTTTTTTATCAATGGTGTAAATCGTTCTTTAGTTATTTCTTTATTTTCTCCTTCTACACGCTTTACCGAAATTGTAGAAGGTGGTTTTGCCGGGGGGCCGGTAATTCCAGCCGACTTCAATTCCTCAAATCCTGAGGCGCTTGAACTTGTAGCAGCGAACATTGAAAAAGCGAATATTGTTGGTCGCCAAGTATCCAGCGATTACAGCTGCGCAATGGTAACTGCGCAATTGCTTGACATCGACCCACAAACCGGCGAACCTCTCGATACTCTTGCGCTTGCCGCAGAGCTAGAGGAGCAGCTTCGCGGCCAGTATGAGAACGAGCAAACGTCTATTCATATTATTGGCTTCGCTAAAATGATTGGCGACGTAGCAAATGGTGCAAAAGATGTGTTGGTTTTCTTCGCCATCGCAATCGCAATTACGGCCATCATGGTGTATTTCTTCTCTCGCAGTATAATGCTTACCGTGCTTCCATTGCTGTGTTCAGTCATCGCGGTGATTTGGCAACTTGGCCTACTAACCTCTATTGGCTTCGGCATGGACCCCATGTCTATTCTAGTGCCGTTCCTTGTGTTTGCCATTGGCGTAAGCCATGGTGTGCAGATGATAAATGCGGTAGAGAAGCAAGCTGTTAAAGGGATTGGTGCAAAACAAGCATCTATGGCAGCCTTCAGAAGCTTGCTTATACCAGGCGGTATTGCATTGCTTTCTGACACTGTAGGTTTCATGACCTTATTGGTTATCGACATAGGTATTATTAGAGAGCTAGCTATCACAGCCAGTATGGGTGTTGCGGTTATTATTTTAACCAACCTTCTTTTATTACCTGTGCTTATGAGCTTTTTGAAGCTTGATGAACGCTACGTAGAAAAGTTCGCGGGTAAAGAAAAATCAAACAGTAAATTCTGGGATATGATTGCGGCGTGCTCTCGTAAGAAGCCGGCGGCTATCATATTAACCATTACTGCTATTTTGTTTGTTTTTGGTCATTTCCAAGCTCAAAAGATGAAAATAGGCGACCTACATGCCGGTGCGCCAGCTCTTCATGAAGACTCGCGATATAACCAAGATACGTTCTTAATTACCGATAAATACGAAGTTACTGTCGATTATATTTCTATTCTTGTAGAAACCACACCAGAGGCCTGTACCTCGCATAACGTGATGAAAGCCATGGACGACTTCCAATGGAAAATGGAAAACGTTGATGGTGTGCAGTCTGCTGTGTCTTTGGCATCGGTCGCAAAAATTGTAAACGCAGGTTACAACGAAGGGAATGTGAAGTGGCAAGTTATCCCTCGTAATCAGCAGACTTTAGTGCAGGCAATTTCACGCGTACCTACCTCATCGGGTTTATTAAACGGTGACTGTTCAGTTATGCCAATCATCCTGTTCATGGAAGATCATAAAGCAGAAACTATTTCACGGGTTGTTGATGCAGTGAAAGACTACCGCAGCGACTATGAAACAGACGATATGAAATTTAGCCTTGCTTCAGGTCCTGTTGGCGTAATGGCAGCAACAAACGAAGCGGTGAGTGAAGCACAAGATCCTATGATGCTTTATGTCTTCGGCGCTGTTATCGCATTGTGTTTAATCAGCTTCCGTTCGATTAGAGCAACGTTAGTCGTGGTTATACCTCTGTATGTTGTATCGGTCCTTGCTCAGGCACTAATGACATACCTACAGATTGGTCTCACCGTTTCTACCTTGCCAGTTATCGCACTGGGTGTGGGTATTGGTGTTGACTATGGTATCTATATACTTTCTACAAAGAGTTTAATGCTCAAGCAGGGTGCAACAGTCCAAGAAGCGTATTTTGCGGCACTGAAAGAACGTGGTAGTGCGGTGTTGTTTACAGGCGTAACACTGGCAATTGGTGTAAGCACATGGGTGTTCTCATCGCTTAAATTCCAAATGGATATGGGAATATTGCTTACATTTATGTTTGTCGTAAACATGCTTGGTGCAATTATTGTACTGCCAGCCTTGGCACGCTTCCTCTGGTGGAACAAAAATGACCCAGATGCATAAATTATTTTTGCATAGCTAAGCAAAAAAAAGGGCCTTTTGGCCCTTTTTTTAGGTGTTTTTTGCATAGTTATCTATGCTGTTAATATAAGGTTAAAAAGGGGCTTTTAATAGGCCGCTTTATTAGAGAAAATACAAAGGTTTTCAGCACTTACGATATTACTAAAAGGTTAACAAATGACAGTCACCTCACAGCGACACTCAGTACTGCTAGATAACGTATTCGAACTTATCGACAAAAAAGTAGATGCGAAGCAGAAGTCTCTTGTGCAGCAATTCGGACGTCTGTTGTATAAAAATATATCAAGCGATGATTTAGAAAATCGCAACGACAGCGACCTTTACGGTGCCACCCTCAGTTTATGGAACGCACTTTCACGATTCGACCACTCTGCACCCCACATAAGAGTTTTTAACCCGGAAATTGCCAAACATGGCTGGCACTCAAGTCACACTATTGTTGAAGTGATTGTGTCTGATATGCCGTTCTTAGTCGATTCGGTTCGCATGTCTTTGAACCGATTAAATATCACTGCGCACTTGTTTCTTCATAGTCCTATTGGCATTAAGCGTGACGAGAGCAACAAGGTAGAAAGTTTTTCAGAGCAGGGTAAGACATTAAACGGTGCTAAAAAAGAAACGGTGATTTTCATTGAGGTAGACCGCCAAACGTCTAAGAAAGACATAGAACTGCTTACCAAAGAATTGCGCTCAGTGGTAGATGAGGTTTCCCTTGCCGTTGCTGATTGGCAAGATATGACTAATACTTTACAGAACGTGATTAAAACCAGTGAAAGTTTCAACTGGCCAATCTCGAGTGATGAAAAAGAACAAGTTAATCGTTTCCTTAACTGGTTAAGCGACCACAACTTTACCATGATGGGCTACCGTTATTACGACGTGAAAGCCATTGAGGGCGATCACCGCTGGATCCCAAATAACGACAGTAGCTTAGGTTTATTAAAGAATTCTATTAACAACCGAGAACGGTTGTTATCAAAGCTGCCGGCATCGGCACGCACCGAAGCCTTAAGTGAGAACCCGCTAATTTTAACCAAAACCAATTCAAGAGCGCGAGTTCACCGTCCTGCCTACATGGACTATGTGGGTGTAAAAGTGTTTAACGAAAACGGTCAAGTAGTTGGTGAGCACCGCTTTTTAGGTCTTTACTCTGCTTCGTTCTACAACCAGAGTGTTGTTGAACTGCCCATTCTGAAAGAAAAGATTGAGAAAATTTGCGCGTTGTCGGGCTTTGAGCCTGGAACTCACGCATACAAAGCGTTTGTCAATATCGTTGAAACATATCCCAGAGATGAATTACTGCAAACGCCTGCTCAAGAGCTAGCGCAAATTGTGATGGGAATATTTCAAATGCAAGAGCGGGGCATTTCTCGCTTATTTATTCGTAAAGACACCTTTGGTCGCTTTTTCTCATGCATGGTATTCGTTCCTCGTGAGCGCTATAACACACAACTGCGAAAAGAAACGCAGGAGCTTTTAAAGGCATCACTTAATGCTTCTGAAGAAGTTGAATTTACCACCTTCTTTTCTGAATCAGTGTATGCGAGAACACACTATATCGCGCGAGTGAACGATAACAATGCGGAATTTGACGTGAAGGAAATAGAACAAAATATCATCGAGTTAACCAAGACTTGGAACGACAGACTTGCTTCTGCAATATCGGCTTCCCACGGCGAAGCGTCTGGCAAGTCGCTAGAGCGGAAATACAGCAATGCGTTTTCTCGTAGCTATATGGAGCATAACCTTCCTTCAGCAGCACTTGTCGACATCGGTAAACTTGAGATGTTAGATGACGAGCATACGTTAGATATGCTGTTTTATCGTCCTCAAGAAGAAGACTCTGAAAGCCAAATCGTTAAGCTGAAGCTTTTCCATAGAGCAGAGCCTATTCATCTATCAGATGTACTGCCTATGCTGGAGAATTTCGGGTTACGCGTAATTGATGAAAGCCCTTATAAAATCACGTGTTCAGGCGGAGAGCACAACTGGATAATGGACTTCAAAATGCTGCACAAAAGCGGTCAGCATTTTGATATGGAAAACGCTCAAGTTCTGTTTCAAGACGCATTTGCGAAGGTCTGGTACAACACGCTTGAAGACGATGCGTTCAACCGTCTCATACTTGGCGCTAATCTCACCGGTCGTAAGGTGACTATCTTGCGCGCTTATGCAAAATATATGCGTCAAACAGGAAGCTCGTTTAGCCACGATTACATTGCCAATACATTAGCCAACTACACTGATATAGCCCGCTTATTAGTTGAATTTTTCGACCAGCGCTTTAACCCTAAGAAAAAGCGTAACAAGAAAAAAGAAGACGGAATTTTAGCTGACATAAAATCGCAGCTCGATGGCGTGAGCAATCTCGATGACGACAGAATTATCCGTCGTTATCTAGACATGATGTCAGCCACATTACGTACCAACTTCTATCAACTAGACGAAGCAGGTAACGAAAAGTCTTACGTGTCGTTTAAGATGCTTCCAGAGCTTATTCCCGATATGCCTCTGCCATTACCTAAGTATGAAATTTTTGTCTACAGTCCTCGTGTTGAAGGTGTTCACCTGCGAGGCGGTAAAGTAGCGCGCGGCGGTCTGCGTTGGTCTGACCGTCAAGAAGACTTCCGTACTGAAGTGTTAGGCCTGGTAAAAGCACAGCAAGTTAAAAATACGGTTATTGTACCTGTAGGTGCGAAAGGTGGTTTTGTCTGTAAAAAAGCGCCTATTGGCCAAGGGCGTGAGGCTATTCAAGCAGAAGGACAAGCCTGTTACCGTACGTTCATTACCAGCTTACTAGACATAACAGACAATATTGTAAATGGCGAAATCGTGCCACCAAAAGATGTGGTTCGCTTGGATGATGATGACCCTTATTTGGTTGTTGCCGCCGATAAGGGAACAGCAACTTTCTCTGATATTGCTAACGGTATAGCCGATGAGTTTAACTTCTGGCTAGGCGATGCATTTGCATCCGGTGGCAGCATTGGCTACGACCATAAGAAAATGGGCATTACCGCGCGCGGCGCATGGGAATCCGTGAAACGGATGTTCCTGGAGCTTGGCAAAGATATCCAGACTGAGCCCTTCACCGCAGCCGGGTGCGGAGATATGTCGGGCGATGTGTTCGGCAACGGCATGCTGCTGTCTAAGCAGACCAAACTGATCGCCGCATTCAACCACATGCACATCTTTATTGATCCAAACCCGGATCCCGCGATCACACACGCCGAACGCCAGCGCCTGTTGGATATGGGACGCTCCCAATAGAGTGACTATGACCAGAGCTTGCTGAGCCAGGGCGGCGCGATCTTCGAGCGATCCGCTAAATCCCTTACACTCTCCCCAGAAGCGCAGACCGCCCTTGGCGCGCCGTCAAACACTCTGACGCCGAACGAACTCGTCAATGTGATCCTGAAGGCACCGATTGAACTGCTCTGGTTCGGCGGCATCGGCAGTTACATCAAGTCTGCCCGCGAAAGCCATCAGGAAGCGGGCGATAAAGCCAATGATAGTGTTCGCGTGAATGGCTCTGAGCTCAATGCGAAAGTAGTCGGCGAAGGTGCGAACCTTGGCGTCACGCAGCTGGGCCGGGTCGAGTTCGCGCATGCAGGCGGACGCATCAATACGGACTTTATCGACAATTCAGCTGGCGTGGACGCATCTGACCATGAGGTCAATCTGAAGATTCTGCTGGGCCGCATGGTTCGCGCAGGCGAGATGACCGGTGAAGCCCGGGACGTGCTTCTGGCGGAGATGACCGAAGAAGTCGGCCATCTGATCCTGCGCAATAACTATCTCCAGGGTCAGGTGCTTTCTATGGAGGAAGGCCGGGCCAAAGAACGCCTAAGCGACCATGTTCGCTTCATGCGTGGGCTGGAACGGATAGGCCGCCTCAACCGCGCCGTCGAATTCCTGCCGGACGATGAGGCTATCGCTGAGCGGGAAGCAGCGGGGCAAGGCCTCACGCGACCAGAACTCGCGATCCTGCTTTCCTATGCGAAGCTAGTGCTATTCGATGACCTGATCGCCAGCGACCTTCCGGATGATCCGGGTCTTGGCCAGATGCTGCATAACTATTTCCCTGGCCCCGTGCGCGAGCGCTTCCCGGAAAATATTGCGTCCCACCCGCTTGGCCGTGAGATTACGGCGACCCTGGCGACCAATGAAATCATCGACCGCCTGGGCCCTGCCTTCACACTAGAGACAGCGAACAAAACCGGACGTCCCGCAAGCGATGTCGCTCGCGCATTCGCCATTACGCTGGATATCTACCGCCTCCGCGACGTGTACCGCCAGATCGAGAGGCTGGATGGTCCTGGCCGCTTCCCACTGCAAGCCGAAATGTTCATGGCTGTGAACCGACTAGCCAGGCGCTCCGTTGCATGGCTGCTGCGGAAGCCTGGGCAATCGCTATCGATTGCGGATGGGCATGCATCCCTCGCAGGTCCGATTGCGGCAATCAGCGATGGTTTGGCTCAGGTCGTAACACCGGAAATTGCCAGCTACATTGATCTCAAGATCACGGCATGGATCGGCGCTGGGGCAGATGCAGATCTGGCCCGAAACGTCGCCCAGCTTGATTCGCTCGCATCTGCGCTGGATATCACGCAGATCTGCGAAACATCGGGCGGCACGGATGTGCTAGAGG
>OJFL01000373.1_pt1 | contig 24017 bp, 25 predicted proteins | sample 1594131 | NCBI WGS metagenome assembly OJFL01 (sample SAMN05416782, study PRJEB24817) | seawater metagenome | isolation source: Sea water | place: Canada:Atlantic | collected 2013-07 | reverse complement strand
CTACACACTGCATATCGTCGGCAGCGTCAGATGTGTATAAGAGACAGCCTATGGAGAGGGTGCGGTTATGGGCGTACCCGCTCACGATGAGCGAGATTTTCTCTTTGCCAAGAAGTACGATATTGATATTCAACAGGTCATTGAAGTTCCTGAAAAACAATACGCGACCGATGCGTGGGAGGCATGGTATGCGGATAAAGGTTTGTGTGTTAATTCGGGGCCATATGATGATTTGAGTTTTGATGAGTCGGTTGAGGCAATCTCTAAGGATCTTTTGAAGCGGAATTTAGGCGATAAGCATACACAATGGCGACTTCGCGATTGGGGGATATCAAGACAAAGATATTGGGGAACCCCAATCCCGATAATTCACTGCGAATCTTGCGGTGACGTGCCAGTTCCCGAGGCAGATCTTCCCGTTATTTTGCCAGAAGACTGCGTTCCTGACGGTTCAGGAAACCCCTTGAATAAACGCCTGGATTTCTTGCATTGCAAATGTCCGACCTGCGGGCAGGACGCGCGAAGGGAAACTGACACCATGGACACATTTGTGGATTCGTCCTGGTATTTTTTGCGATTTGCTAGTGCAGATGCTAGTGGCGGGATGGTGGATGAACGGGCTAATTATTGGTTGCCGGTTGATCAGTACATTGGCGGCATCGAACACGCGATTCTGCATTTATTGTATTCCCGATTCTGGACTAAGGTGATGCGTGATCTGGAGGTCACAGAGATCAGCGAACCATTCTCCAATTTATTGACGCAAGGTATGGTTTTAAATGAAATATTCTTTAGGGCAGAAGATTCAGGTCGAGTCTCTTACTTCAATCCTACAGATGTTGAGCTTATATTTGATGAGAGTGGCAAGAGGACCGGTCAGCAGTTAATTGAAGATGGCCAATCTGTGGAGGCTGGCGGTATTCGAACGATGTCGAAGTCAAAAAATAACGGTGTTGATCCACAGTTGCTGATCGATCGATATGGTGCCGATACGGCGCGGTTTTTCATGATGTTTGCATCTCCACCCGAGGATACGCTGGCGTGGAATGATGATGGCGTAGAAGGCGCTTACCGTTTTTTGAAACGGCTTTGGCGGTTTGGCTATCAGTTTCAGAAATCTATCGCAGAGGGGTTGACTCTGGGGCGGGCTCAAGTTAGCTCGGGAAAGGCGAAAGCCTTACGTCGAGATTTACATATTTTACTAAAACAGGCTGATTTTGATTATCAGAGAAAACAATTTAATACGGTAGCATCAGCAGGCATGAAAATGCTCAATACGTTGGAGCGTATCCAAGGCGCGCAGTTAAACCAAGACGAAAAATCGATTTTGCGGGCTGAGGGATTCGGCATTTTGATGAAAATATTATTTCCTCTGGTTCCTCATATTACGGAATGTCTATGGAATGAGTTGGATTTCGAGGGGGATTTGCAATATGCTTCTTGGCCACAGGTGGACGAGGCAGCGTTAGTACAAGATGAAATAGAGCTCGTCGTCCAGGTTAATGGGAAGTTGCGCAGCAAAATAACTGTTTCCGCATCCGCTCCGAAAGAAGAGGTTAAGGAAATAGCGTTACGAGATGAGTTGGTACAGAATTACATTCAAACTCAATTAGTGAAAAAAATTGTAGTGGTCCCAGGTCGACTAGTAAATATTGTTATTTAATCAGATCCTAAGTAAAACTAATGACTACAATTAAGATAAAGCTACTGCTTTTGTTAATTGCTTTTGCGATAACGAGTTGCGGGTTTCAACTCAGAGGCAGCTACAGCATCCCCTACCAGGCGGTTTATGTGCAAGCGGATGTGGATTCTCGCGTCGGCAGGGCGCTCAAGAAGAAAATAGATAGAAAGTATAAAGACATGCTTGTTGACGCCGCCTCAGCAGCAGAGGTCGTAATTAATATTGTTACAGAAAATTTGACCCGGTCGATTTCGGTATTATCCAATTCAGGGAGTGTTGATGAGTTCGAGTTAGGCTATTCGGTTCAATATAAATTCTACTCACCGCAAGATGAATCCAGTGCGTTAAGTAATCAGATAATATTAAGTCGAAAAATAACTTTTAGCGATCAGAACATTGCTTCGAGCTCGAGTGAAGAGCGCTCATTAATTACCGATATGGCAGATGAAGGAGCCACGAGAATTTTGGTTCGATTGTCCAGGGGTGGTATTTAAGTTTTGGTTGATCTAGACGTTTTTCGAGCTGCGCCGAGGAGTAATGACCTTATCAATTTGAGGCCACTTTAATGATGAAATTATCGATTGGTGATGTGCAGCCGCAACGTATGTTATTTGATGAGCCTATATTACTCAAGTGTGGTGAGATTTTGTCTAATTACCAGCTTACGTTTGAAACCTACGGTACGCTTAATGAGGAAAAAACAAATGCTGTCTTGGTGTGTCATGCCCTTAACGCTTCGCATCATGTGGCCGGGACCTATAATGGAGACGAAAAAACTATAGGGTGGTGGGATAATTTGATTGGGCCTGGAAAGCCTTTGGATACCAATCTTTTTTTTGTGATCGGAGTTAATAATCTAGGTGGTTGCCATGGGTCAACGGGCCCTTCGTCAATTAATCCGGTAACGACGGAACCTTGGGGCAGCACATTTCCTATGGTGACGGTCGAGGACTGGGTTGAGACACAGGCAAGGCTTGGGACAAAACTAGGTATAGAGGTTTTTGCGGCGGTCATTGGTGGTAGTTTAGGAGGGATGCAAGCCCTGCAGTGGACAATAGACCAACCAAAGCGACTCAAAAATGCCGTTATCGTAGCCGCGGCGCCAAAGTTATCAGCACAAAATATTGCGTTCAATGAAGTTGCGCGACAGGCGATCACGTTGGACCCGGAGTTTTATGACGGTGATTTTTATCAGCAAAAGGTTTTACCACGCACTGGCCTGAAGATTGCTCGCATGATTGGGCACATTACGTATTTATCAGACGACGCTATGGATGCTAAGTTTGGCAGAAGCTTACGAGAAGATGCCTTAAAGTTTAATTTTGATACTGAGTTCCAAATCGAGTCTTATTTGCGATATCAAGGTGATAAGTTTGCTGAGTCGTTTGACGCTAACACCTACCTACGTATTACCAAAGCGCTTGATTATTTTGATCCAGCCGCGAAATGTTCGGGCAAACTTGCCGCGACCTTGTGTCATTCGCAAGCGAATTACTTAGTCATTTCATTTACTTCTGATTGGCGATTCTCTCCCAAACGTTCAAGGGAGATGGTTGATGCATTAGTTGCTAATAAGTTGAATGTGTCCTATGCGGAAATTGATTCACCACATGGGCACGATGCGTTTTTAATGGATGAGCCTGTCTACCATAACTTGATTGCTGCTTATTTTGACCGGGTTTGGAAAGAAGGTAAGGATGAGTAGGCATAACAAGGTCAGACGTCAGGATTACCAAATTATTACTGAGATGATTTTAGATGGGTCGACCGTGTTAGATCTTGGTTGCGGTGATGGGTCATTATTGTCGCATCTTAAAAAAACGAGAAATGTATCAGGGTATGGCGTAGAAAAAGATGACCGTAATGTGCTTGCTAGTTTGAGCAATGGTATCAATGTCGTTCAGTCTGATTTGGAGCAAGGATTGGCGGGCTTTGGAGATGAAACTTTTGATTACGTCGTTTTATCGTTGACGTTGCAAGCCGTCCATCAAACTGAGACTATTATTAATGAAATGCTTCGCGTTGGTAGGCAGGTTATTGTAACTTTTCCAAATTTTGGATTTTGGCGCCATCGCCTACAAATATTTTTTGGCCAAACCCCTGTCTCTAAGGAGTTGCCATATCAGTGGTACGACACACCGAATGTTCATGTGTTAACGATTAATGATTTTGAAAAGTTTTGCGCACACCATAACGTTCGCATTATCGATCGTGTCGTAATCAATGAAACTAGTAGGTCGATAAATATCCTTCCTAATTTATTGGGGACTCTTGCGATTTATCGATTCGATAAGGAGCAAAGGTAAAGCTCCTGGCTGTCGATAACGTCTAGGATCTGGGCGCCAAAGAGATTTTTCTGATGAACCAAACAAGTAATAGGCTCGGAACACCGATAAGTGCTGTCGTGATAAAAAAGTAGGCATACCCCCACTCCTCAACAAATACGCCAGACCAGCCTGCGATGGATTTAGGAAATAAAAACATTAAAGAGCTAAATAGAGCGTATTGAGTTGCTGAGTACTGGATATTGGTGAGGCTAGAGAGATAAGCAATGAATGCTGCGCTAGCAATTCCGGCGCTGAAGTTATCGGCGCTTACGGTCAGTGTAAGTGCGCCAATTGAGGGCTCGTTGACCGAAATCCACGCAAATAGTAGATTGGTTAGACTGCTTAACGCCGCACCGATAAAAAGAATTTTAAAGATGCCGAGGTGCTTGATGAGAGATCCGCCAACGAGCGCTCCTAATATAGTCATTATGACGCCAAATATTTTTGAAACCGTGGCAATCTCTTGCTTAGAAAACCCCATGTCCAAATAGAAGGGATTAGACATTACGCCCATGACAATGTCCGATATCCTATAAAGGCTAATCATTGCGAGTAATAAAATAGCCTGGAGCCGATAACGGCGAATGAAATCTAAAAAAGGCATGATAGCTGCATTTTTTAGCCAGTCGCTCCATTGGTCTATCCTAGATTGTGTGTCTAGGCCATGAGGTTTGTAATAAGCCTGAACCGCGGGTTCTATGGATAGTATGGTAGTTGTAATGCCCACTAACATGAGTGCCGACATGCATAGATAAGCGTACATCCAAGGCTCTGCTTCATACACATTCTCCGTGAGGTCGAAACCTGATGCTAACAGCAAGGTGCCAGCTGAGGCTGTAATCATGGCGATTCTGTATCCCATTTGATAGGTTGCCGCCATGGCTCCTTGCTCCTCAATGAGGCCAGACTCAATACGGAAAGCATCTAGCGCGATATCCTGTGTGGCCGACGCGAATGCAGTTAGGATGGAAAACCCGATTAGAACAGATAGGCCTTGTGAGGGGTCTGTGGTGGCAATTCCGATGAGGCCAACGCTCACCAAGATTTGTGAAATTAAAAGCCATGCCCTTCTTCTGCCAAGCTGTATGGTGAGCACTGGGATTGGCATTTGATCTACTAGGGGAGACCAAACCCATTTAAAGGCATAAAGTAAGCCTATCCATGAAAAAAATCCAATGGTCGAGAGGTCATGCCCAGCCTCTCTGAGCCAAAAAGAAAGAGTTCCAAAGACTAGAAGTATCGGTAGGCCAGCTGAGAACCCGAGAAACAGCATGCGCAACACGTTCGTCTGCGTATAAATTATGAAGAAGCTGTTAATACGTATTTTCACTCGGCACGTAGCTCTTTGATGTGATTTTCTAGCAATTAAATAATAAAATCGTAATCAATCGTTAAGGGAGCGTGATCGCTAAACCGAGCTGCTTTGTAAATTTCCTCCCACTTTGCGGTTTTTGCAATGCCAGGAGAACATAATTGGTAGTCAATTCGCCAGCCGACGTTGTTTGACCAAGCTTGACCTCGGTTCGACCACCACGTGTATTGATCTGGGTTGGCATTTAATTGTCGAAATACGTCAACATATCCTAGCGTATTGAGCACGCTATCAAACCATTCTCTTTCCTCGGGTAGAAAGCCCGAGTTTTTTCGATTCGGCCTCCAGTTTTTCAGATCGATTTCCTTATGTGCCACGTTCCAATCCCCACAGATAACGACATCTCTTCCACTCTGAATTAATGCTTGTAGCGGTTCTGCGAAGCGTTCCTGAAAGCTAAATTTAAATTTTAGACGTTCCTCTGAACTGGATCCTGATGGGACATAAACGGAAATTACGGACAGGTTATTGAACCGCGCTTCTATATACCTGCCCTCAGCATCAATATCTTCGAAACCAACCCCTTTGATCACATCGTCAGGCTCTCGTTTAGAATAGATACCAACACCGCTATATCCTGGGCGCGTGGCGCAATGAAAGACACTATGATAATCGGCAATATGTCTTATATCGTCAACGATATCTTTCTCCTGAGCTTTAAGCTCTTGAAGACAAAATATGTCTGCGTTAGATTGACTCATCCAACTGGGGAGCCCTTTTTTAACAGCAGAGCGAATACCATTTAAATTTAATGAAACTATCCTTAACATGACATCACAAATTTTCTCAAAAGTAGATTTTATCGAATTTACACTTAAAGCTAATGTTTTGCGTTTTGGCGACTTTACAACTAAGGCAGGACGACAGTCGCCGTATTTTTTTAATACTGGATTGTTTACTGATGGTGATGCGATTACCAAATTAGGTCGATTTTATGCTCAAGCCATTCTTAATGCGAATGTAGAGTTTAATATGCTCTACGGGCCAGCTTATAAAGGGATCACCCTAGCAGCTTCGACCGCAATTGCTATGTCCGGTTTTAATAGAAACGTCCCGTTCGCTTTTAATCGTAAGGAAGCTAAAGATCATGGTGAGGGGGGGCAAACGATCGGCGCGCCAGTCTCCGGTAAGGTTCTAATCATCGATGACGTCATTTCAGCGGGGACTTCGGTGCGTGAGTCAATTGAGGTAATAGAGTCTGCTGGAGCATCGCCATGTGGAATCGTGGTTTCTTTAGATCGGCAAGAGCGCGGAACAGGACCCGAGTCGGCTATTCAACAAATACAACGAGATTTTGCTTTGCCAGTAATCAGTTTGTTTTGCTTAGACGATCTCCTTGACTATTTATCAGACAGACCAGAGATGGCTGAGAATTTAAGCCTTGTGCGCAGGTATCGAGAAAAATATGGTGCGGATTAGATTAAGCTAATTTAGCTTTCAAAATTTCATTCACCTGAGTTGGGTCTGCTTTACCTTTTGTCAATTTCATCACTTGGCCTACGAGGGAATTGAGGGCTTTATTTTTCCCTGCTCTGAAGTCCTCGACCTGTTGCGGGTTTTGCGCGATGACTTGGTCCACATAAGATTCAATTTCGACTGAATCCGAAATTTGCGTGAATCCTTGTTCCTTAATAATGGCATCGACCGATACTGCTCCGGCCCACAACTCCTCAAACACCAGCCGAGCTAGCTTTGTAGATAGTGTGTGGTCAAGGGTGCGGGTAATTAACTTCGATAGCATCAACGGGGAAACAGGACACTCAGAGAAGTCTTTTTGCGTGCGATTAAGCGAGGCAGCTATTTCGCCATTCATCCAGTTTGCAATTAGTTTGGCTGCGGCTGTAGTTGTCTTCTTATCAAACTCGGCCAGGGTAGACTCAAAATAAGTGGCTGCTTCTAAGGTGGACACTAGGGAAGCAACGTCAGGCCCGTTGAGTTCTAATTCGCTTTGATAGCGCTTGGCCTTTGATTTGGGCAGCTCTGGCAGTGATGAACGTACTGTGACTAGCCAGTCATCATCAATGACTAATGGCAACAAATCTGGGTCAGGGAAGTAGCGGTAATCATGGGCATCTTCCTTAGTGCGCATCAATCGTGTCTCACCACTATCAGAATCAAAAAGAATGGTTGCCTGAACGATTGGGAGCCCATCTTCAATTTGCTCAATCTGCCAACGCGCTTCGTATTCAATAGCTTGCTGAAGAAATCGAAAAGAGTTGAGGTTTTTAATTTCCCTGCGGGTACCGAGGGCGTTATCGCCTTTCCTTCGAACAGATACGTTCGCGTCACATCGGAAGTTGCCTTCTTGCATGTTGCCATCACAGATGCCTATCCATCGAACAAGTGCGTGAAGTGTTTTGGCGTACTCTACCGCCTCGGTTGATGAGCGCATTTCTGGCTCGGATACGATCTCTAAAAGCGGTGTGCCAGCTCGATTAAGATCGATGCCGCTCATATTTAAAAAATCTTCATGAAGTGATTTTCCCGCGTCCTCTTCAAGATGTGCACGCGTTAAGTTGATTGTTTTTTCAATGCCATCGACGCGAAAAGTTAATGAGCCGCCTTCGACAATGGGTATTTCAAGTTGACTGATTTGGTAGCCCTTAGGCAGATCCGGGTAAAAATAATTTTTTCTGGCGAATATGGATCGCTGATTTATGGTCGCTTGAGTGGCGATGCCAAAGCGAAGGGCTTTATCAACCGCTTCCTTATTTAATACCGGTAAAACCCCCGGAAGGGCGAGATCAACCTCGCAAGCATGAGCGTTAGGCGCGGCACCGAAGCCTGTCGACGCCCCCGAGAAGATTTTTGACTGAGTGGACAATTGAACGTGGGTTTCAATCCCGATGACGGTTTCCCATTCCATAAGTTTTACACAGTAGTTGAAGGTGGTTTTTTAAGGTGCCAGTCTGTTGCGCGCTGGTATTGATGCGCAGCCGCGAGCATTTTTGCTTCATCGAAATAATTACCAATAAGCTGCAGGCCAATTGGTAAATTCATTTGATCGAACCCACATGGAATTGACATCGCAGGCAATCCCGCCAAATTGGCGGCAATGGTAAACGTGTCTGAGAGGTACATTTGAACGGGATCGGATGCTTTTTCTCCAAGTTTAAATGCTGTGCTTGGTGTCGTTGGAGACATGATGAGATCGCAAGCCTGAAACGCGCGCATGAAATCTTGAGATATTAACCTTCGGACTTTCTGCGCCTTGATGTAATAAGCATCATAGTATCCATGCGAGAGTACGTATGTGCCAATGAGAATGCGTCTTTTAACTTCCGCTCCAAAGCCCTGAGCTCGAGTTTTGGCGTACATATCATTTAAATTATCGTATTCGGGCGCTCGGTATCCGTAACGCACGCCGTCGAAGCGAGATAAGTTGCTAGAAGCCTCTGCTGGGGCTATGACATAGTAGGCCGCAACTGATAGCGGGCTTGTAGGTAGATCAACATCAACGAGTATTGCACCCAGTCTTTGATATTCTTGCAGTGCCTGCTCAATACCTTTTTGGATGTCAGGGGCTATATGGTCACTAAAATACTCTTTAGGAATGCCAATCTTTAAACCGGAGATGGATTCGTTTATGGCGCTTGCGTAATCGACGGGTTTGTTTTGTAGGCTCGTGCTGTCTTTGACGTCAAAACCTACCATTGCCTCTAGTAGGATGGCCAAGTCTTCCGCAGACTTGGCCATGGGCCCGCCTTGGTCGAGGCTGGAAGCAAAAGCTATCATGCCATAACGGGAGACAAGTCCATATGTTGGCTTGAGACCAGATATGCCACAAAGCGCAGCAGGTTGTCGAATTGATCCGCCAGTATCTGTGCCTGTGGATGCTGGGGTCATACCCGCGGCGACGGCCGCGGCCGACCCTCCAGAGCTGCCCCCGGGCACTCTATTGAGATCCCATGGGTTTTTAACGGCTCCAAACCAAGATGTTTCGTTAGACGATCCCATTGCGAACTCGTCCATATTTGTTTTACCTTGAATGACTGCACCGTACTCATTAAAACGTTTGATAATGTGTGCATCATAAGGAGATCGAAAATTTTCGAGCATCCTCGATCCGCAGGTCGTGATCCAATTTTTTGCGCACCAGATATCTTTGTGGGCTATGGGTATTCCGGTTAATGCAGTCGGCTTGCCTTTAGAAAGTGTTTCATCAGCAGCCCTGGCTTGAGCAAGTGATTGTTCTTCGTCAATTGTAATAAACGCATTGATTTCACAATTCAGTGATTTGCTGCGGTCTAAAAACGCTTGCGTTAATTCAACGCTGGAGAAGTCTTTGAGACGCAGCGCATCACCCAGTTCTTTAACAGTTTTATCCAACATCATTAATCAATAACTTTAGGAACAAGGAATAATCCCTTTTCAATCGCCGGTGAATTGGCTTGAAGTGCTTCCCGTTGATCTCGTTCTGTGACGATGTCGTTCCTCAGTCGGGTAGAGATATCTTGGGCGTGAGCCATGGGCTCGACTTCCTCAGTGTTAAGTTTTTCCATCTCTTTAATTAACGTAAAGACGTTTTTGAGTGGGCCTAACGCATTCTCTACCTCTTGATCTGTAATCTCGATTCGAGCGAGCGCCGCAGCGTTTTTGACGTCTTGTTTGCTGAGTGACATGTTTGGTTGGTAGTTGTGTTGAGCCATCAGACTTGAAATGTATGAGTGCTGCCTCTCACTTTGGAGCGGCGCGCACACTACTCTCGAGTGAGTTTGATGGTTAGTTGAAAATTTTTCGCCTTAAATAAAACATTAGGTTATCATACATTGCTAACTTTTTACTCTCTATAATAGCGGTGGATTGGACCATAGTATGTTCGGACTCTTTAATAGCTTTTTTTCAAATGATATCGCCATTGATTTAGGGACGGCGAACACTCTCATTTACGTTCGTGGAAAAGGTATCGTATTAGACGAACCTTCCGTTGTCGCGATTCGTCATGAATCCGCGGGTGGTGGTTCGAAGACTATTCGAGCAGTTGGCAATGAGGCAAAATTAATGCTTGGGCGAACGCCAGGAAACATTAACGCTATTCGTCCCATGAAAGATGGCGTCATCGCCGACTTCACGGTTACAGAACAGATGTTGAGGCACTTCATAAAAAAAGTGCACGACACAAGGTTTTTTGCTCCCAGTCCAAGAATAGTCATCTGTGTGCCTTGTGGCTCTACACAAGTAGAGCGTAGAGCGATACGGGAGTCAGCTTTTGGTGCCGGCGCCCGCAAGGTGGAGTTGATCGAGGAGCCTATGGCTGCCGCTATCGGTGCGGGGATGCAAGTTGACGATGCGACAGGCTCTATGGTCGTTGACGTTGGGGGAGGCACGACGGAGGTTGGAGTGGTTTCGCTCGGGGGTGTGGTTTACTCAGGCTCTGTGAGGACTGGCGGTGACAAGTTTGATGAGGCGATCATTAACTACGTTCGTCGTAATTATGGAATGCTCATTGGTGAGGCAACGGCTGAAGAGTTGAAGAAAGACATTGGTTTAGCTTTCCCAGGCGGAGAAATTCGCGAAAAAGAAGTGAAAGGTAGAAATTTGGCTGAGGGAATTCCCCGCAGTTTTAAGATTACGAGTACGGAAGTCTTGGAAGCCTTGTCAGACCCTTTAAACAGTATTGTGTTGGCAGTCAAGAATGCGCTTGAGCAAACGCCACCTGAGTTGGGTGGTGATATCGCAGAACGAGGCATGGTATTGACTGGAGGTGGTGCACTGCTGCGAGATCTTGATCGTTTATTAATTGAGGAAACGGGTTTGCCTGTTGTGATCAGTGAGAACCCATTGACTTGTGTTGTGCGCGGCTCTGGTATTGCGCTCGAAAAACTCGATGATCCATTTACTGGTATTTTCGCAAATGAATAAGTTGCCCCGGGTATTTGCTTGGCCATGCTGAGGCTTGGTTAAGAGCGGGAGTTTCATTTTACGCTATGCCCTCAGCAACGGTTACTTCGGCCCGCAGCAAAATGCAGCTTTATGCTAGTTTATCGGTGTATGTAGGGCTCGCAATTTGTTTGATATTTTTTGACCTAAAAAAACAAACTTTTTCGCCAATTAAGGAAGGCATTTCTAACGTTGCGTACTTTGTTGGTGAGGCGTTATCGCCGTCGGACGACTGGTTTTTGCAGTTTGGTTCGCATTTATCCTACAAGCTGAGTTTGACTCAGGAAAATGAGGCGTATAAGCAAGGTCAATTGCTCAAGGACGCGCAATTACAAATTATAGGTTCGCTTGAGCGGCAGGTTGAGGAACTGCAGGCGCTGCTTGGTTTGTATCAGCGCAGTCCCTACTCGATGCAAGCAGTAACTGTGATTACTGCAACCGATTCACCTTATGAACATACGTTAATGGCACGGTTTGCTGAGAATGCGCCAGTTGACCTTGGGGACTATATTATTGACGCCCATGGACTCGTTGGACAGGTGCTTAGCGTCGAGGGAGTTATTGCTGTGATTCGTTTGATTTCAGATCGGCGAGCGAGCGTGCATACTCAAATTCTTAGGACCGGGCTTAGGGGGGTGGTGTTCGGCGGAGGTGCGCGAGGAGGATTAAAGCTCAAGTTTGTTCCAGAAGGGGCTGATGTCCTAGTTGGCGACGTCTTGGTGACCTCTGGGTTGGGAGGACAGCATCCATTTGGTATTCCAGTCGGCACTGTGGTTTCTGTTGACGGGGAAGAAACGTCTACTTTTTATCAGATTTTATTGAAGCCTTCAGCTAACTTGCATGCAAATGAGGATTTTCTTGTTCTGACGGGAGCTGTCAGAGCTGATCTTTTTGATCATGATCAAAAAGAGTGAAGTCTCAAGAATAATAGGAATAAATGTCACTATTCTTACATAAGCTTTCAAACGCAAAAATAGCGTGGTCAATCGTTTTAGGATTATTTATTTCTAGCGTTGGGCTGCCAGGCTTGGCCGCGACGATGGCTCCTGACGTTCTGGCGCTGATTATTTTTTATTGGGCGACCCTTGGGGTTAGTAGTAGACCTAAAATGGGCACGGTCTTTCTATTGGGTTTATTTGTTGACTTCTCAACGGGCGGGGCAATCGGAATGCATTCTTTAAAGTATGTATTGATGCTCACAATAGCCATTCAGTTAGGTAATCGATTTCAGATGAGTCCGGTGCTTAAACAAATAGCGCTCATCGTTTTAGTGCTCTTAGCGCTGGAGATCCTACTGGGAGGATTCGTGTGGATTTTTCTCAAAATTCCATTGGATATCAAAAGCGTTATTGTCGCGGCAATGTGGGGCTTAGTATGGCCTCTTGTGGCAGCCGCCCTCGACAAGAATTATTCGCGGACCGGCGCGAAATAATCTATATGTTACGTGTCGGACTTCATAAAATAGTTTCACCGTGCGAGCTCATCAATTGAAAAATGCGTCATCTATAGCAAATAAGTTTAACATCCGGGTTCAGGGGAGCATTGTCGCGATGTTGCTCATGTCGGCATTGCTATTGGGTAGATTATTTTATCTCCAGATTGTGAATACTGACTACTATCAGGTTAGGGCTGAAAACAACCGGATCAACGCAACACCAATTCCCCCTAACCGTGGACTGATCTTAGATAGCAAAGGCCATGTGCTCGCAAAAAATTATGCGTCTTATGTACTGGAGTTGATGCAGCGTGATGGTGATGATCCTTATAAAATTATAAATCGCCTCTCTGACCTGATCGCCATTTCCCCTCAAGATAGCGAGCGCTTTGCGAAAGCCTTAAGTGCTAGTAGTCAATTTTCCAACGTTATCATCAGAGATGATCTGAGCGACGAAGAGGTCGCACTTTTTACCTCTAACGCGTATCAATTTCCAGAGGTTCAATTGAGCGCTCAGCTCTACAGAGAGTATCCCTATGGTGAAATAACTTCACATTTATTAGGGTACGTCCGCCGTGTGAGTGCGGCAGACCTGCAAAGGTTAGAGCAAAAGGGATTGAGAGCAGCCTATACAAACTCAGACTGGATTGGAAAGCGTGGCATCGAAGCATTTTATGAAAACACCTTAAGAGGACAGTTAGGGCTTAACTATGTTGAAGTGGACTCGAGAGGCATGGAGCTGCGCCAGCTCGAACGTCAGAATCCAATCGGCGGGCAGAACGTAGTTTTAACTATTGATATCGAATTACAGCGAGTGGCATATGAGGCTTTCGCTGATCGAAATGGGGCTTTAATTGCGCTTGACCCAAATGACGGGAGTGTCTTCGCCTTTATATCGAAGCCTGGATATAATCCGAGTGGTTTTGTGAAGGGATTTGATACAAAAACGTGGCAGCAAATTCGCACCTCAATGGATCGACCGCTAGTTAACCGAGTGACTAACGGCGTCTATCCGCCTGGATCTACGCTAAAGCCATTTTTAGCTTTAGCTGGTTTGGAAGAGAATATACGGAATCCCGCTTGGTCGATGTGGGATCCAGGGTATTTTTCTCTCCCCGGCAGCAAAAAGCAGTTTAGGGATTGGAAAAGAGGGGGGCATGGCCAGGTTAATCTCCACAAGGCGATTGTTGAGTCCGTTGACACATATTTTTATAAGTTGGCTGATGATTTAGGAATTGACACGATTCATCAGTATTTAGCGAGGTTCGGTTTTGGGGTGAAAACGGGGATAGATTTACCAAGTGAATCTGAAGGGATAGCGCCTTCGCGAGATTGGAAACAAAAACGGTTTGGAGTGTCCTGGTATCGTGGGGATACGATATCAGTAGGCATAGGTCAGGGATATAATTTGGTTACACCGTTACAATTGGCTGTTGCCACGGCGGGGATAGCCAACGGACACTCTTTGATTCAGCCGGCGCTAGTCAAAAAGACGGGCCCCACGAGTGCGTTGCCTCTAAATATTTCGTCTCAACACATTCGCGTGCTTAAGAAAGCAATGGAGGACGTGATGAAGCCAGGCGGGACGGCAGGTGCCGCTGCAACTGGCGCAGCCTACACGATGGCAGGTAAAACCGGAACCGCGCAGGTTTTTAGCCTGAATGGTGAGGAATATGATGAAATTAATATTGATGAAAATTTGCGAGATCATGCCTTATTCATTGCATATGCTCCTGCCGACAATCCAACAATTGCGTTAGCCGTCGTGGTGGAAAATGGTGGGCACGGCGGTAGTGTAGCCGCGCCGATTGCAAGGAAAGTTTTCGATGAATATTTTAAATCTCATAAATGATTTTGCTTGATGGTGTGAAATAGAGAATCATGGGCATTTTGCCACGCGTAAAGACTGAAATCACTAAGGTGCTGGATGGCCCGTTGTTGGCGCTTATACTCACGTTATTTGCTATGAGCTTAGGCGTGCTCTACAGTTCTTCTCAAGGAGATGTCGCAAGAGTCATTGTTCAAGCGCAGCACTTTGCCTTCGCTTTAGTGTTGATGTGGGTGGTGGCGAGAGTGCCATTTGAATATCTCAGTAGACTGGCTTTGCCGCTATATCTTTTAGCGTTAGTCCTATTGATTTTGACGGCGGTAATGGGAGAGGAATCCAAGGGCGCCCAGCGGTGGCTAGATCTCAAATTTTTACGCATTCAGCCTTCAGAGTTAATGAAAATAGCACTACCTTTAATGCTCGCTTGGTATTTTGATAGGTATGAGCGCGTTAGACCAATTACATATTTCGTATCAGTTTTGTTACTACTTGTGCCTGTGATGCTGATTTTGCGACAACCTGATTTGGGAACGGCCATCTTGGTTTTTGCTTCCGGTTTTTTTGTTTTATTTTTCGCTGGAATATCTATTCGAATTTTTGTGTTTATTACAACAATTGCCGTCTTAGTGATGCCTTTTGCTTGGGGTTTGTTGCATGCTTATCAGCAAAAAAGAATTCTTACGTTACTGAATCCATCGGCAGATCCACTTGGCGCGGGATACCATACCATCCAATCAACAATTGCGATTGGATCGGGTGGGTTTTGGGGTAAGGGGTGGATGGATGGCACGCAGTCACAATTAAACTTTCTCCCAGAAGGCTCTACGGATTTTATTTTTGCGGTTCTCGGTGAGGAGTTTGGGTTTGTGGGTGTGCTACTTATTTTTCTAGTTTACGCCATGCTGATATGGAGGGGGCTCAACATAGCGGTCCAAGCGCCCAGCCTTTTTGCCCGCTTGGCAGCAATCTCGATTACGATGACGTTTTTCATTTATGCTTTTGTAAACGTTGGTATGGTAATTGGACTATTGCCAATTGTTGGTGTGCCATTACCTTTAATGTCGTTTGGTGGATCTTCTGCGGTTACGATGTTGCTCGGTATAGGTTTATTAATGAACTTTCGATCAAACCGTCGCCTCGTGCAAACTTGAGGTTGACAGTATGTTCACTGCTCATGTTGAGTACTCCCGATTTTTGTTTAATTTGAATAAGGCTTGTAAATGAATACTTTGATTTGTGGTTCTATCGCTTATGACTCTATTATGCTTTTTGAAGATCGGTTTAAAAACCATATTATTCCGGATCAAATCCATAATCTGAATGTTGCTTTTCTTGTGCCCCATATGCGGCGAGAGTTTGGTGGGTGCGCGGGGAACATTGCCTATACTTTGCACCTTTTGGGCGGCAAACCAGTCGTGATGGCAACGGTGGGTGAAGACCACAACCCTTACACGAACCGAATGAGGCAAATTGGTTTGTCAACGAATCATGTGACTGTCGTCCCTGATGCATTTACTGCGCAGGCATTTATCACTACGGATTTAGACGATAATCAAATCACAGCTTTTCACCCTGGTGCGATGAGCTTTTCTCACCAGAACCACATCGCTGATGTAGACCAAGTGAGTTTGGGTATCGTCGCTCCAGACGGGCGAGACGGCATGATCCAGCATGCCAAAGAGTTTTCGGAGGCAGGGATACCTTTTGTTTTTGATCCTGGTCAGGGATTGCCCATGTTTAATCGTGAGGAGTTGCTATATTTTGTTACTTTGGCAGATTACGCTGCGATGAATGAGTATGAAGCGAAAATGCTAGAAGAAAAAACCGGACAGACGCTCTCGGAGATTGCTGCGAATTTAAAGGCGTTGATTGTTACTCGCGGAGGGGCTGGATCGATGATTTATGCCAATGGCAAGATATTAGATATTCCGTTAGTTGCAGCAAAAGAAATTGTTGACCCCACAGGTTGTGGCGACTCGTATCGTTCCGGACTTCTTTATGGCATTCAAGAGGGTTTAGATTGGGAAACTACAGGCCGGCTTGCGTCACTGCTAGGTGCAATTAAAATTGAAAGTCGTGGGCCACAAAATCATCAATTTGATCGCACGTTCATCGAGATAAAGTATAAGGAGTCTTTTGGCCGCGTGCTTGGTTGGTGAGTTACTGATCTTGGTTGCTTACCTGGGTGATTTTTTGGGTTTCGAGGCAATACGCAGTTAGAGGTCCGCCCCAAATGCAACCTGAGTCTATTGAGACTAAATTGCGATCTATATGCAGCCCCAGAGCTGACCAATGACCACAAATTAGTGTGATATTCTTTGGCCGTTGGGTTGGCAAGTTAAACCATGGGGAATAGTTTTCTGGCATGTTTTCACAATTGCCTTTGTAGGTGAAGTCCATCCCACCGGTTTCATCACATACTCTCATACGCGTGAATGCGTTAATGATGACCCGATAGCGCTCCCACCCTTCTAATTTCTCAGACCAGTGTGGAGGTTTACCTCCCCGCATATTTTTTAAGAGTTCTGGATGCGCATCACTCTTTAACAGAGTTTCGATTTCTGACGAGAGTGCTTGGGCCATTACGAAATCCCATGAAGGCAGTAGACCTGCATGAACAAGTGCGTGATGGTCTTTCTTGAAAAAAAGGGGTTGTTGGCGCAGCCAATAAAGCAATTCTTGGCTATCTGGCGCGTTTAAGACGTCGCCTATTGTGTCGTCATCCCTTAATGAAGCGCCGCCGCTGGCAACGGCTAACAAATGTAGGTCATGATTCCCCAGTACCACTTGGACGGAATTCTTAATGTTATACAGATACCTGAGCACAGTTAACGAGTCTGGACCGCGATTAACGAGGTCTCCTGCAAGCCAAAGTCGGTCCTTTCCTGCGTCAAAGTGGAGCGTTCGCAGCAGCGTTAATAAGGTTCTGGCACAGCCCTGAACGTCTCCTATTGCATAGGTCGCCATAGCCTAATTAAAATCCCCCTAGCGACAGGATAAATCTTCTGGTTTCTGATGGAGGGGAGCTGACAATGCTATTTAAGCTTGGACAACATGAAATCTACGGAGTCTCGAATGTCGTCGTTTGAAGCATTAGTTGCTCCGCCTCTAGCGGGCATCATATTCTTACCGTTGATAACACTTTTAGATAGCGTGTCGTTCCCGAGCTTTATACGCTCAGACCAAGCTGTTTTATCTCCTGTTTTAGGAGCACCAGCAATTCCCGCAGAGTGGCATGCTTGACACACTGTATTGTAGAGAGACTCCCCAGGAGCTAACGCCGCTACTACACGTTGTGAGCCGGCTCCTTCGGACACTTTTTTCGAGCCGGCAGAGTTGAGCGGATCCATTCGCTTTGCGATTGCCTGCTCACTCATAGCAGGACTGTTTTGATCGGCTTTGATGCCGCCTGTGATAAATTGGACTGCAAGTAAAATAATAGCTAACGGCACAACGAAGGCTAGAACGACAACAGTAATAAGTTGTTTTGGGGTGCTAATCAAGAGGTAACTCCTATAATCAAGTTTGTTGAAGCTGGGTGCACACAAGTCAGTTTGCCCGCGGTGCTTTCATTATGTGCTGACTGAAATTATAAGCTAATTTCTTTTTAAGCTCTCCAAGTGCGTGGATTTTGTTGCGGCGCAAAAGGTGAGTGTATTGTGACAAAAATGTTTGAAGTCAGTTCACTTGATGGAGGCAAGGTATGGAGGCGGGATCTTTAATTGGTTTGTTCGTAAGTAGCTTTTTTTCGGCTAGCGTATTGCCTGGTAGTTCTGAAATTATTTTTGTGGCCATGATCCTTAATGAGACTGCTCCCGTTTGGTCCGTTGTTTGGGTTGCGACCGTTGGGAACACGCTCGGTGGGATAGCGACGTTTATATTAGGTCGGTTCTTACCGAGCTACAAGATGCCCGGCCAGAAGATGTCCGCATTGATTCAACGCTGGGGTGGTTTATCTCTTTTGATTTCTTGGGTGCCACTTGTAGGGGACGTCATTTGTGTCACTGCTGGGTGGCTTAGAACGCAATTTATTTTATCGGTGTCTTGTATTGCCTTAGGGAAATTTTTTAGATATTGGATACTGATGGTTGGTTTAACATAGCAACAAACATATAGTGAAGAGTCAGGGTAGAGATCAGACTTACATGAGAAAAATGTTGACGATATTAAAGCGAGACGTTCAGTTGATGCAATACGCAGCAAAGCATCGAACGTTTTGGGCATGAGTCTTAATTTAGCTTCAAATTGCGCGCTATGCTTGCCTGATCAAGAGCAGGTTATATGGAGGAACGATTTTGCACGAGTGATCTCTGTTCCTGATGAGGCATACCCGGTTTTTTGTCGTGTTATTACGAATCGGCATTGGGTTGAGTTTTCTGATTTGTCGTCAGTTGACCGGATGCAAATTATGCATATTGTTTATGTTGTTGAAAAAAACCTGCGTACATTGTTGAAGCCGATCAAAGTAAATATTGCGTCTTTTGGGAACGTGGTTCCACATCTCCATTGGCATGTAATCCCTCGTTTCGAGGGCGACCCCCACTACCCTAATCCTATTTGGGGTGCGCAAACAGAAGGTCAGCCAGTATTCCCGCCGCAAGATTTTTGGGAGCGATGTCGAGAGTCAATCAAAGAGCAATTAGCGGTTTGACTGTCGTTGTCGTATCAGACGGCTAATTCCTGTTGGGGTGCAATTTTTTCACTTGAGAAAAAGATTGAAAAATCGCTGCCCCGACCTGGGTTGCTAGTTATTTTCAGTCTTGCGTCATGACGATTGAGGACATGTTTAACAATGGCTAAACCAAGCCCGGTACCCCCAGTCTCTTGAGAACGGCCTTTATCGACGCGGTAGAAACGTTCTGTGAGGCGCTCTAGGTGCTCCGCGGCAATTCCTACGCCTTGGTCTTTACATGAAAAAACGGGCTCGTCATGTATCAAGGCCCAGCTTATGGTGATTGTGCCGCCTGTCGGCGAATAGCGCACTGCGTTGCTGACCAGGTTGGACAAGGCACTTCTGATTTCATCCTCGGCGCCAAGTATTTTTAAGTCGGAAGCTGTGTGAATATCGATGCGATGTTTATTGTTTGATAGTGTGCGGGCTTCCGCCGCAACGTGATGCGTGAGTTTAGATACGTCGATGATATCTTCGTGCACGACGCTGGAGTTCTCGAGCCGAGACAAGGCCAGCAGATCGGTAATCAAACGATTCATGCGACGACTTTGGTCTGACATTAATTCGACGCCGCGCGCAAAAATCTCTGGATTATCTGATGGGACATCTTCGAATGTTTCGAGAAATCCTTGTATGACTGTGAGTGGTGTGCGCAACTCATGTGAAATATTGGCTACAAAGTCACGCCGGGTAATCTCCAACTGTTCTCGTTCCGTAATGTCTTGTGCCAATAAGAGTCCCTGTTCATGGCCGAACGGTATCATTTGAACGGAGACGAGGCGATCGGCTCCTGTTCGAGGCAATCTAAGAGTCAGGGTGATTTCAGGGTCAGGGTTACTCATGAAGACTCGAAAGGCAGGATGCCTGAGCAAGTAGTCAATCTGAACGCCATGGTCACGATTCAGTTTTAATTGGAAGTATTCTTCTGCTCTTGTATTACACCATTCAATTTGACTGGCTTTATTTACTAGTATGACTGCATCAGGTAGGGCGCGAGCGGCTTGTTCAAATCGATCGAGTGCGCGACTTAATGCCGCTTCGGAAGCCCGTTGGCGTTTCTGAATTTTGGTCAAACCTTTGAATACTTGTTCCCAGCGAGCCGTCACGGCTGGGCGTGATCCAGGCTTGGGTGCATTGAGCCATGACTCAAAAAATGAAATATTTTGTCGCTCTGACCACAAGGCAACGAAGAGCCAAAGACAAAGTGTGATCAACCCGAGAGTCGTATTCCAGATCAGCGCAACAAGTCCGGCGACGACTGTTGGGAATATAAGTGTTACAAAAGCGTTGATCCAGTGTCGCAAGGGTGCAGAGTACCTATTCGTTTGGTGTCATGCCGCATGGTAACAAATTCGAAACGGCTAGGCTTATGGTTTTGAGAAGCGATACCCGACACTCCTAATGGTTTGGATGTAATCGTCGTGGCCCGAGCCCTCTAGTGCTTGTCTCAATCTGCGAATGTGTACATCCACGGTACGTTCCTCTATGAAAGTGTGATCACCCCAGACTTGGTCGAGGAGCTGCACCCGTGTGTAGACCCGTTCAGGATGTGTCATAAAGAAATGTAGTAACCGAAACTCTGAGGGCCCCATGCTCACAGTTTCACCGTTGAAAGTGACCCTGTGCATGGCGGGGTCGACTTGAAGCCCATTAGTTTCTACAATGTCGTCTGTTAATTGCGGAGCACGACGCCGCAAAACTGCTTTTATGCGTGCTATAAGTTCTTTGGGTGAGAATGGCTTTGTGATGTAGTCGTCAGCCCCTATATCAAGACCAGCTAATTTGTCTGCTTCATCTGCTTTAGCGGTGAGCATGATTACGGGTATCAATTGGGTGCGTTTGTTGGCCCTGAGCCGTTTAATGAGTTCTATGCCGCTGGTACCCGGCAGCATCCAGTCAATTAGAGCGAGGTTTGGTAGTGCATGCTCAATCAAGCGGATCGCCTCTTCGGCTGAAGCGGCACAGATTGTTTGGTGGCCGTTACGTTTTAGTGTCAGGTCGATGAGTTCAGTAATTGCTGACTCGTCTTCTACGATAAGAATGGCACCAGTCATCGATTTGTTCGCTATAGTCAATTGTTCAATTAGATATAGTATGACTATTTTGTTAAAGAAGTATTACAGTTAAGAGGTTCAATTGAATACAAAATCTGCCGTCAATTCATTAATCCCTACGGATATCTTGCATCACCAAAAAACTCGTTCACTTGAGATCACATTCAGCAATGGGGATCAATTCATTCTGGCTTGTGAGTATTTACGAGTATCTTCTCCTTCGGCAGAGGTGCTTGGTCACGGCCCAGGACAAGAGGTGCTACAGGTCGGAAAAAAGGACGTCAATATTCAACATATCGAACCGGTAGGCCATTACGCTCTAAAATTGACCTTTACTGATGGTCATGATACGGGTATTTTTTCTTGGGATTATTTATGGTCCTTGGGAAATAATTTTGAAAAAAACTGGTCAGACTATCTCGAGCGGCTCAAGAAAAATGGAGCTTCGCGTGGTTAACTCTCAAGGCGCAGGCATGGATTCAAAGAAAAGCGAACAATCTGGCACCACTCACTTTGGTTACCAAAAAGTCCTAGAATCAGAAAAAAGCACGCGAGTCGGGGCGGTCTTTAGTTCAGTCGCAAGCCAATACGACCTTATGAATGACTTTATGTCTGGAGGATTGCATCGTTTGTGGAAGCGATTCGCGGTGCAGTTATCAGGCGTCACAACCGGTTCGCGCGTGCTCGATATCGCTGGGGGCACAGGAGATTTATCCAAGCTGTTCCTTGAAAAAATAGGGCCGGAAGGCGAGCTATGGTTAACCGACATCAACTTAGAGATGCTCAGCGTCGGGCGAGATCGCTTAGTGGACGCGGGGAAAATGCCACCTCTATGCCAATGTGATGCTGAGTCTTTACCTTATCCTGATGAATACTTTGATTGCGTCACAGTGGCCTTTGGTTTGAGGAACATGACGCATAAAGCGCAGGCATTGAAAGAGATGTATCGGGTGACGCGTCGGGGCGGCAGGTTGATCGTGCTTGAGTTTTCAAAGGTATGGAAGCCGCTTGAGAAACTATATGATTTATATTCCTTCAAGTTTATTCCCTTCATGGGCAAACTTGTTGCTAAGGATGAGGATAGCTATCGTTATCTGGCAGAATCCATTCGTATGCATCCGAGCCAAGAGGAGCTTGCGGATATGTTTCGAGAGTCAGGTTTCGATCGGGTTGAGTACTTTAACCTTGCGGCGGGTGTGGTTGCGGTTCATCGAGGGTTCAAGATGTGATGATGCTTCCCTTAGTGTTGATATTACGTTTTTTGAAACACGTGCTCGCAGGCTCGCCCGAAGCGCGACAGGACCTTTCTGCCCATAGAGGCAAGCTTATTTGCGTAGAGGCGCCTTTAGGCCCAATTGTGGTGTGTATAGATGAAGAGGGTTATGTTGAACGTTATTCAGGTGACGAGCAACCAAGTTTAATCATAAAACTAAGTCCTGACGTCGCACTTAATTGGCTCAAAGAGGGGGAGCTAGGTTGGAGAGGCGTGCGTATTGAAGGTGACGCACATTTCGCTTCTGACCTATCCCACATTGTTAGTAAGATTGACTGGGATTATGAAGAGGATCTTTCTCGAGTCTTTGGTGATGTGATCGCCCATCGATTAGGTGAGCTATTGAGAGGGTTCGGACGTTGGTTAAGTGGTGCGCGTCACTCAATGAAGTCGTCACTGAGTGACTATCTAACCGAAGAATCGCGGCTGTTGGTTACTAAGGTGGCTGCTGATCTGTTTATTCAAGAGGTGGATGAGTTATCGGATGCAGTGAGTCGTTTTGAGAAGCGTGTGGCCGAAGTCATTAGAGCGCGATACGACAACCAGAAAAACCTCAACGTATGAGGTTTTTTCGTGCACTGTATATATTTTGGGTTGCGATCCAATTTGGCCTTGAAGAATTTGCTTCTTCGAATCGCACGTTGCGCGTTCTTCGAGGAGTCATACGAACAATATTTTTCAGTCGTGATCTGTCTCGTCCAAGAGGCGAACGACTGCGTCTTGCGTTAGAGCAGCTTGGGCCTATATTCGTTAAGTTCGGTCAAGTGCTCTCCACGAGGCGAGATATGATTCCGCTCGACATCGCGGATGAGTTGGCCTTGCTGCAAGATAGAGTTGCGCCGTTTTCATCGGAGTCTGTTTCGAACATCTTAGAGCGCTCATTTGCGGGCGATACGTCAAAAATATTTAGGGAGTTCGATCTTAAGCCGGTCGCCAGCGCTTCGGTTGCGCAAGTCCACTTTGGTGTTTTGATGGATGGTAGGGAAGTGGCTGTAAAGGTATTGCGACCCGACATCGCATCTGTGATTAGCCGTGACATTGCGCTGCTCGATTTGTTTGCGTGGGCGTTAGCGAGCATCCTACCAGACGGCAAACGACTCAAGCCGAGAGAGGTGGTTGCGGAGTTTAGACGACATCTTGAGGACGAGCTTGATCTCATGCGCGAGGCAGCGAACGCGAGTCAATTGCGTCGTAACTTTAAGGACTCATGCAGCTTGGTCGTGCCAGAAATTTATTGGGATTTTTGTCATACGAATGTCATGGTAATGGAGCGCATGTCAGGCATCCCAGTTGGGAAAATTGATGAGCTTAGAGCCAATCAAATTGATTTAGAAAAGCTGGCGGCATCCGGTGTTGAAATATTTTTCACCCAAGTATTTCGAGATGGATATTTCCACGCCGACATGCATCCGGGTAATATTTTGGTGCAGCTGGATGGGCGTTATGCTGTCTCTTATACACATCTCCGAGCCCACGAGACAGGCAGAAATCTCGT
>OJFL01000363.1_pt1 | contig 24454 bp, 22 predicted proteins | sample 1594131 | NCBI WGS metagenome assembly OJFL01 (sample SAMN05416782, study PRJEB24817) | seawater metagenome | isolation source: Sea water | place: Canada:Atlantic | collected 2013-07 | reverse complement strand
CTGCATATCGTCGGCAGCGTCAGATGTGTATAAGAGACAGCCGCAATTTGTGATGGGGTACTACGCAATTTTGGCACTGGGAGGCATCGTCGTTCCAATCAGTCCGATGAACGTATCAGATGAAATCAACCACTACTGCAAAGACTCCGGGGCTCGAATAGCCATCGCCAGTCAAGATGTTGTCAATGAATTTAAGGATGCACTCGATCAAAACTTTATTGACCGTCTCATTGTCGCAACATACTCTGATTACATTTCAAACGATTTCAAGGGTGACATCCCGATAAAAATTGCCGAAGAAAAAAAAGCCTTTGAAATACCTCAAGTTCTCGATTGGTCCTGCGCACAGCAAAAAATTATAGATTTTAAAGAGATTGAAATTAATCTAAGTGACCTCGCTGCAATTTTGTACACATCCGGAACAACAGGGCGACCAAAAGGATGCATGCATACACACGAAACCATCATGAGAAACATAGAGGGTGCAGTGCTATGGGAAGATATGAATTCCAACTCAGTTCTGCTAACTACAGCACCACTATTTCACGTCACCGGGATGCAACACAGTATGAATGCTGGAGTCGCAGCATCTGGCTCGCTTGTTATTTTACCAAGATGGGACCCTAAAATTGCCGGAGAATTAATTGAGACATACCGCTGCACACATTGGGCCAATGTGCCTACCATGGTGGTAGACCTGCTGGCAGAGCCTACTGTAGCGACACGCGATCTGAGCTCACTGCAGAATATTTTTGGTGGGGGATCATCCATGCCGGAAGCGGTCGCACAAGAACTATTTGACCGGTGTGGGATCAGGTACATGGAAGGGTATGGAATGACGGAAGCAATATCACAAACACATATAAATCCACCTCAAGAGTTGCGCAAACAATGTTTGGGCATACCTACTTTTGACACAATGGCAACAATCATTGATCCCGACACCTTATGTGAATTGGGCCCAAATGAAACAGGTGAAATCGTCGCTTCTGGCCCTCAAATAATGCTTGGCTATTGGGAGCGAGAAGACGCCAATAAAGAAAGCTTCATTGAGATTAATGGCGCTCGATTTTTTAGAACTGGTGATCTTGGTTGGTATGACGAAGACGGGTTTTTCTATATATCTGACCGCATCAAACGTATGATTAATGCCTCGGGATTTAAAGTCTGGCCAGCAGAAGTAGAAGCGACACTATACAAACATCCTAAAATTAAAGAATTAGCAATTATTTCATCTCCAGACCCCAGAAGGGGAGAAACAGTTAAAGCGATGATTGTGCTAAAAGGGGTTGATGCGAATAGCACATCTGAAAAAGATATCATCGATTGGTCACGAGAACACATGGCTTCCTATAAGATTCCCAGACTTGTTGAGTTTGTCACAGAACTCCCGCGATCAGCTTCAGGGAAGATTCAATGGCGCCTCTTACAAGAAGCTGAGTGGCAACAAAAGTCGTAAACAGTCGTCAGTGATTAAGAAAATACGCAAATGGAAAAAATAAATAAGACTCAAGATTACGGATTAACTCAGGAGATCAACGCGGTATATGAAGAACAGCGTGATGAGATCACTTCGTTCATTTGCGACCTAATTAAACATCCGAGTCTACTTGGACATGAAGATAGCGCTCAAAATTTTATAGAAGAGACTTTTGTAAATTTGGGTCTTGATATTGATCGCTTTAGCATCAACCACGATGAGCTCAAAAATGTCGAAGGGTACTCACCCTCAGTAGGGGATTGGGATGGCCATGACAATATTGTTGGCATACATTCACCTAAATCTCAAAATGGCAAATCGCTAATATTGAATGGTCACATTGATGTGGTTCCTGTAGGTGCCGATGATTTATGGTCGTCCCCACCCTTCAGTCCAACCATAAAAGACGGTCGCATATATGGACGTGGCGGCGGAGATATGAAAGCCGGCATTGCTGCCTACATTTATGCTTTTAAAACACTCAAAAAAATTGGTTACCGACCTGCTGGCCATGTTTTCTTGCAGTCGGTAGTCGAAGAAGAATGTACGGGCAATGGAGCACTTGCTTGTCTCCATCGTGGATACAAAGCCGATGCCGCAATTATTCCGGAACCCTTTAACGAAACAATCATGTCAGCCCAAATGGGAGTTATGTGGTTGCAAATAGAAGTTACAGGAAAGCCCGCACACGTACTTCATGACACGATGGGAAACAATGCTATTGAGGCAGCTTTCAGTATTTGGGAGCATTTGAAAGGGTTGGCACGTCTGTGGAACGACAAGAACCACACACATACCGCATTTCATGACGTCACAGCTCCTGTTAAATTCAACCTTGGAAAAATATCAGGTGGCGAATGGGCTTCATCGGTTCCGACGAGATGCGTAATAGACATTCGTTGCGGCTTCTTCCCCGGACAATCACCACAAGAGGTGAGGCAATTAATTGAGGATTATTTAAACGTCGCTACTGAGCGCGACACCAACTTAAAAAGCATTAATCACGCAATAACGTATCGCGGATTCCAATCACCTGGCTGTGTTGTTGACACCAATAGCGAATTTATTAATCTATTAAGCAACACTCATGAATCTCATTTAGGCCGTCCGACAGAACTATTTGCCAGCGCAGCAACAACTGATGTGCGGACATTTCAATTGTATGGGCACATTCCCGCAACTTGCTATGGACCAGAAGCATTAAATATTCACGGAATTGATGAGTCGGTCTCGATCCAGAGTACGATGGACGTTAGCAGAGTTTTATGTCACTTCATGACGCAATGGTGTGGCATTGAGAAGAGCTAGCCCTAAAGCAATGCGTTAGCGCCTAACAACCATCATTTAAAACGCAAAAATTCAAAATCGCATCCGAGTGGGGCCTGAGTAACCGTCTCGTAATAGAGTCGAGCATACCCCCTAGAAGGAGTCGCGCGCATCGTCCAGCTTTTCTTGCGACGATCTAATTCTTGCTCAGACACCAGCAAATCTAATGTCTTCTCTTTCACCGATAATCTGATGGTATCGCCCGTTTGTACAAATGCCAGGTTCCCACCGGAGGCTGCATCAGGAGATACGTGTAGCACGACAGTCCCGAAGGCAGTTCCACTCATTCTCGCATCTGAGATGCGCACCATATCCTTAACTCCTCGGGCTGCAAGTTTTTTAGGGATCGGTAAATACCCAGCCTCAGGCATGCAGGTCTCACTTTTAGGCCCAGCATTTTTTAAAACCAAAAAGTCGTCTTCTGATACATCTAAATCTTCAGAGTCAATGCGCTTACTTAAATCTTCCAATGAATCAAACACTACCGCTCTTCCGGTGCGCTCGAAAAGATTTGAGTCAGCAGCTGCTCGCTTGAGTATCGCTCCTGTTGGGGCGAGCGTACCAAACAGTGCGATTAATCCACCCTCTTTTTGATATGGATCGTCAAACGCACGAACAATCTTCCGGTCGACCCATTTGGGAGTTTCCGACAACCATTGACCAAGCGTCTCACCCGTCACCGTCAAGCAGTCGAGATGCAATTGGTGTTTTAATTCGTGCAGCACCGCGGTAAGCCCACCAGCTCCGAATAGATCTTGCATGTAATGTTCGCCTGTCGGTTTTAAATTGACCAATACCGGCGTTTCATCGGAAATACGATTGATATGCTCTAACGGCAGATCAATTCCACGTCTACCAGCAATCGCAGCTAAATGGACAACTGCATTGGTTGAACCGCTGATTGCAAGCAACACTCTTAGCGCATTTTCTACTGATTTCGATGTGATAATTTCGTGAGGTAGAGGAGCGCCAGAAACAGCCATCTCCATAGCACGCTCACCACAGGCCTCTGCTAAACGAAGTCGATCAGCATGGACTGCAGGTATAGCTGCACTCCCAGGTAAACTCATCCCAAGAACCTCAGTGATGCAGGCCATACTGCTCGCCGTACCCATGACTGCACAAGTTCCGGCTGTAGTTGCCAATTTACCTTCAATTTCATTAATCTTGGCATCAGAAATCTCACCGGCACGGTACTTACCCCAAAATCGGCGGCAGTCAGTACACGCGCCCAACTGCTCGCCTTCAAACGGCATGGCTAACATGGGCCCGGTCACCAGCTGTATTGAGGGAATATTTGCTGAAGCAATACCCATGAGCTGAGCTGGTACTGTTTTATCGCACCCACCAATTACAACGCATGCGTCAATAGGTTGCGCCTTCAACATCTCCTCAACATCCATGGACATCAAGTTTCGAAACATCATGCTAGTAGGCGACAGGAATACTTCACCCAGCGAGATTGTTGGGAATTCAATAGGCAGGCCGCCACTTTTCAAAACACCTCTTTTAACCGCCTCAACCAAGTCTGGCATCGACCGATGACAATTATTAAAACCGCTTGGCGATGTGGCTATACCAATAATAGGCCGACTTAAGCTATCCAGGGAGTACCCCATAGATCTGGCAAATGAACGACGCAGATACGCAGCGAATCCTGGATCACCATAATTAGTTAAATTCCTTGTGATGCCTTGACTCATATCTTTTGAATCTGCCATGAAATTCTGCACCATTAATAAATATTGGTTATTACTTTCTACGAGATTTAAGACCTCTTTGAATATGAACAACAGCAATAATCGGCAACGCCAAGCCGATCGCCCAGTGGACGATCGCCGTCACTGATCGAACGCTTTCATTACCCAAATAATACAAGAAATACCCCGATGCACTAAGAATAACCATAGTGGCGAACATAAAAATTCCCGACCACAGATTTCGACGCATAGACCATGCTCGTGAGACGTGTCCGGGGAGTACGCTTCCAAACCCAATCATCATGAGCGCCGCAGATATTCCATGAATCGACAGCAAGTCTCGCTCCATCGGATGATGTATCGGCCCAAAATCACCTTCGATACGAATGAAGTAATGAAAATAAACCCACAATGCACCCGATAGCGTCAGGATGCCACCAACGACATAAAGAAACCATTCGTGAAAACGACCTATTTTAATGGGCAACATTTGGCATCACTTCCGCCGTTTTTGGATAACTCGTTACCTGCTCACCTTGCACCAAAAAACCAAAGGCATTAAATTCACTGAGTAGCAATTCACCCTCCTCGTTGATCATCATCAACATACATTTTGCAAGTGCATCAGCCACAACACAAGTGGACGCCATCACTGACGCTGAAGCACCTGCCGCAACAGGCTGCTTACTTCTGGGATCAATTATTGTGCCCGACTGATTATATTTAGCATGCCGTTGGTACGAAGCACTGGTTGCAAACGCGGCATCAACTATATCCAACGATGCCACAGACTCATGAGGTCTTAACGGATGTCGAACAAATATTGGGTAAGGTTTGCCGAACGCCCTAACATCACCACCGGCGTTCACATAAGCCGACTCAACCCCCCAACCCTTCAAGGATTCAATAGCTTGATCTACTGCATAACCTTTGGCAATGCCACCCAGATCAATCAAACCAGTCTGCAAACGAAGTACTCGATCACCATCCATTAGACGCAACAAATCACCGTTGATTTCACCCTCGATACAGATACTGAATACCCCTTCACTGCGTCTTGAAATATCCTGCGCCAAGTCAAGTACTGCCCACAAATCTGAGGAAACCACCAGATCAGCATTAACGCCGAGACCATTAATTTTATTCACTTCGCTACGATCATCATATCGGCTCATCGAACGCTGAATACGTTCTATCTGAGCAAATGCATCAGAAATGAATTTTTGCGCTATTTCTTCATGAAGGTCTTGCACTCCAATCTCAACGATTGTGCCAAGAAGTGGTCGTGCTCGTTTACTGATATTTGAGGTAGAGATCATAAGCGGCCAAAACCCGATTCACCCCTTCTGTGATATGCCGACAAGACATAGTTGCCCCGGAGATGTTTTTAATTTCCTCTCCAAGGTCGAGAGTTGTTCCAGCTTTATGACCCACAAACTGCGCACGCCAACGGGGATTGCGCACCTCGTAACCATAACTCTCTCGATATACCAGAATCTCGACCTGCCTCACTTCACCTGTTGGACTGAGGGCTACCGCATAAGTGATGTACTCATGCTTCCCGATGACCTCATCCACAATAAAATATCCCGATAAGTTGCCACCATCAAAAACCTTCCAAGCAGGCAAAACACTTCGATCCATCATGACGCCAGAAGCGTCTTTAATTGCTTTTTTTGCAGCCCTATTGAGATTGACGTCTGACTTTTCAAATACAGCTGAATTACTAAACATTAATTTTTGCGCCTGTTCTACGCTCAAATATTCCGCCGCATAGACGTGGCCAGATACAGCTACAGTCGCTATGGGAATTCCAATTAGCTTGAACCAATCGTTATTCATTCTTGTGCGAACACTAACGACTGGTCGAGAGCACCACTTTGCCCATAACCCGCTTTTGCAGCAATTCGTTAAGCGCCTCACTCGCCCGCTCCAGAGGATAAACCTTATGAATGTGCGGAGAAATTCTTCCTTGATCAAACAACGCCATCAATTCTTGGTTGTTCTTTTTGTTCAATGCAGGCTCACGCTTAGTAAACTCTCCCCAAAAAACACCCACAACAGAACATCCTTTGAGTAATGGCAGGTTAAGCGGCACTTTTGGGATCTCGCCTGCGGCAAAACCAACCACTAAAAATCGCCCACCCCAACTCATATCTCGAAGTGCTTTCTCTGAAAATGAACCACCCACAGGATCGTAAACCACATCAACCCCACGACCTTGTGTGATTTCTTTAACAGACTGACGCAAATCACTTTCCGCATAATTGATTAAATGGTCTGCGCCGTTATCCTTGCAAACAGACAATTTTTCCGCATTTGATGCCGCGGCGATTACCGTTGCACCCATGGCTTTACCTAATTGAATTGCAGCGATTCCAACACCTCCAGAGGCTCCAAGCACCAGGAGAGTCTCACCGGGTAGCAGCTTCGCACGATCCTTCAGCGCATGATAACTTGTACCATAAGTCAAAACGAATGCGGATGCTTTTTCAAAATCCATTTTGTCAGATATCATCACAGTCCGGCTTTGATCAACAATCAACTCCTCAGCAAAGCCGCCCCATGTTGAAAATGCAATGACTCGATCACCAACCTTCAGAGTGTCCACATCAGGGCCAAGCTGCTTAACCACTCCTGCCACCTCTCCACCGGGAGAAAATGGCAGATCCGGCTTAAACTGATATTTGCCTTGGATGATGAGCGTATCTGGAAAATTTACCCCGCAGGCCTGAACGGCTATCAAAACCTGACCCGAATCTGGCACCAAGTCTGGCACTTCCTCCAAAACTAAACCATCAGGCATTCCTAGCTCTTTGCACAGTACCGCTCGCATACTTTAGTCCTTATTTTGTGACGATTTAAATATTTTAAAAGAGATTTGATACGCCAGATGATATGTCTGCCCACTCGACTAGACGGAGTGTATCTCCCCGAGGAAAGACTCAAAACGTTGGTCTATATAACACTTCACGGTCTGCGCGCACTGACCGCACTCCTTAGAGCATCCGGTTTGTTCCGAGATGTCCTTGAACGTCCTGCAACCTTGATCAATAGCATAATCAACTTCGCACTCTCGGACGGCCCGACACACACATAAGTACATGTATCCCCTACCTCAATCGAATTATCAATGAGAATGATTATCGTTTAGAGTGGCGTCAAAAGCAAGAGGTATGAAACCTCCGATTCAACCCTCTGAATTCAGCCTAATACTGAAGGTTTGCTTAGGGTTTTCTCAACCTGTCTCCAACCTGCCTCGGCCATAGGGCGAGCTCGTTTACCTTGATCTACGGCGTGCGCACTAGCAGCAGTGCCATCTTTAACACGCCCCATGATTCCTTGAAGAATACCGGCCAATCGAAACATATTGTATGCAATATAGAAGTCCCAATTTTCAATTGAAGTTCTGCCAGTGCGCTGGCAATAACGTTCAACGTATTGCTCTTCATGCGGAATTCCGCTTTGCTCATGGTCTACACCAGCAATACCACGAAACTCTCCAGGCGTTAGTCGCCAGTACATACAGTGATACGCGAGATCCGCCACGGGATGACCTAACGTTGATAGCTCCCAGTCCAGTACCGCTAAAACCTTTGGTTTCGTAGGATGAAAAATCATGTTATCTAATCGATAGTCACCATGAGTGATAGAGATCTCGTCACTTTGGGGTACGTTGTCGGGTAACCACTGAATGAGGTTCTCCATCGCTTCAATGTTTTCCGTTTCTGAGGCACGATATTGTTTAATCCATCGACTGATTTGTCTCTCAACAAAATTACCCGGGCGGCCAAAGGACTCGAGCCCCACAGCAGCGTGGTCAACGGCATGCAGCGCCGCGATAACACGGTTCATCTCATCATAGATGCTGGATCTCTCTTCTCGATCCAATTCTGGCAGCAGACCATCCCAAAGGACACGACCTTGCACAAATTCCATCACATAAAAAGCCGTCCCGATAACTGCCTCGTCCTCACACAGGCAATACATTCTTGCGACTGGAACATCAGTAGGGTAGAGAGCACTCATGACCCGATGCTCTCTGTCAACCGCATGCGCTGATGGCAATAATTTTCCCGGCGGCTTTCGCCGCAACACATACTCACCGCTTGAGGCCTTGAGTAAGAAAGTTGGATTGGATTGTCCACCACTGAATTGCTCAAGCTCGATAGGGCCTTTGAACCCCTCCATGTGCGCGCTTAAATATTCTCCTAAACGATCGAGATTAAATTGCTGCTTGGGGTCAACTGCCCGGGTACCGATAAATTGCTCGTGCATTTTTAAATATCTCCTTCTTATTTATTATCTCACGGTCATGGCATACTAGGCTCAGAAAACATAAATTTTGGATTAAAAGATGAAAAACCTTAACAACAAAGTGGCAGTCATCACTGGGGGGGCCAGCGGCCTCGGACTTGCCATGGCCAAACGTTTTGGGCGAGAAGGCATGAGGATCGTCCTTGCAGATATTGAAACAGAACGACTAAACACAGCCATTTCAGATCTTAAAAACCTTGGCGTGACCGCACTAGGCGTAACATGCGACGTATCACGTGGTGAAGACGTTGAAAATCTTGCACGTCGGACTCTGGAACACTTTGGGTGTGTAAATATCGTGTGTAATAACGCGGGCGTCGCTCCTAGCGGACTCATCTGGGAGCATTCAACAAAAGATTGGGAATGGGCTTTCGGCCCCAACGTTTGGGGGGTCATCCACGGCCTCCGTGTATTCACACCCATTTTGCTCAATCAAAAAGAAGAAGGGCATATAGTCAATACAGCCTCAGTCGCAGGATTGATGTCATTTAACGGCATGGGGCTTTACTGCACAACAAAGCATGCGGTCGTCACAATGACCGAATGTCTACATCACGATTTAACAAGCGTGTCGGAACACGTGAGCTGCTCCCTTTTATGCCCTGCCTACGTTCCTACAGGCATCGCCGATTCAGAACGCAACCGACCAGAACACCTCCAAGACAAACGCACCAAATCTGCGAGCGAAGTAGAAATGGAACACAATCTTAAAAAAGCGGTTGAGTCTGGAAAAATCACAGCAGAACAAGTCGCAGATCATGTCCTTACAGCAATTCAAGAAAAGCATTTTTACATTCTCACACACTCCAAAATAAAGCCTGCAATTGAAATGCGTTTTCAAGACATTTTAATGGAGCGATTACCTGTAGACACATCAAAACGCTAAACACTGTTCTTATGAATGCGTGGCATGAATAACGCATGGGCGTTAGAATGCGCATCCTTAGACGAATATCAAACACATTAACTGAGTACGTAAACCAAACCTGTGGAACAGACAAAAAAAGAAGTCGAAACGGAGGCAAAGAGACGTAGGACCTTCGCGATCATTTCTCACCCTGATGCTGGAAAAACAACGTTAACGGAAAAATTATTGCTATTTGGCGGTGCGATACAAGCTGCAGGAACTGTTAAAGCAAGAAAATCCAGCAAATATGCAACCTCAGACTGGATGGCCATCGAAAAAGAACGAGGTATCTCAGTCGCAAGCTCAGTGATGCAATTTGAATACCGTGATTGCGTCATTAATCTGTTGGACACACCCGGACATAGGGATTTTTCGGAAGATACCTATCGAGTATTAACCGCGGTTGATGCGGCATTAATGGTTATCGACTGTACGAAGGGCGTCGAAGCACAAACCATAAAATTATTAGAGGTTTGTCGGCAAAGAAACACCCCCATCATCACTTTTGTTAATAAACTTGATCGCGAAGGTAGGCATCCCTTAGAAATCATCGATGAAATTGAATCGGTACTCAACATTCATTGTGCGCCAATCACCTGGCCCATCGGAATGGGGAAAAGACTAGCTGGAATTTACGATTTAGCAAGGCAAGAAACGTTGCTCTTCGATCCGAATAATCCAGACCAAAGAAGCGTATCTGCCATCAAAGGCTTAGACCAAGATATGGTCGATGCTCGGTTCTCGGCTGAAGTCAGCGATACTCAGGATGAGATCAGTCTTTTGCAAGCAGATGGCAGACATTTTGACAGGGAATATTTTCTTGAGGGCGAACTCACCCCCGTTTTTTTTGGTTCGGCAATGAACAATTTTGGCGTCATAAAAGCTCTTGAAGCCTTGGTTGACGACGCGCCCTCGCCTCGCGCACGCCCTGCCATTGAGCGGTCGGTTGAGCCTGAGGAAAGCAATTTTTCTGCCTTTGTATTTAAAATACAAGCCAACATGGACCCGCAGCATCGTGATCGGATCGCTTTTCTGCGCGTTTGTTCGGGACGCTTCTCAAGAGGTATGAAATTACTGCACGTCCGAAGCGGCAAGGAAATCCGAGCGGGTCAAGTTGTAAGCTTCTTATCTCAAAGACGTGAAACTGTTGAAGATGCCTGGCCTGGCGACATCATCGGCCTTCTCAATCACGGAAGCATTGATATTGGAGACACTTTCACGGTTGGAGAATCATTATCTTTTACGGGCATTCCATATTTTGCGCCCGAATTATTTCAAGGTGTCACATTAAAGGACCCGCTAAAAGGGAAACAACTGCAAAAAGGGCTACAACAACTCGGCGAAGAGGGTGCTATACAGGTTTTCAAACCCATCATCGGTAACGAAATGATTCTAGGTGCGGTCGGATTATTACAGTTTGAAGTCGTCGCACATCGTCTAAAAGCAGAATATGGCGTTGACGCGAGCACTCGGTCCCTTAGTTTTTATGGCGCCCGATGGATCACCGCATCCAATAAAAAGAAACTGATCGAATTTGAAAGACAACTGGCCGGAAATTTGGCTCACGATGCCTCTGGAAGTTTGGCATTTTTAGCTACATCCAAACCCAACCTAGATTTAACCATGGAACGGTGGCCTGATATTGAGTTCCACAACGTACGCGAACACGCCCACAAATTTGCAGCGTAACCAATAAGGCTCAAACTAAATATTTGACTACCTAGTATTGTCGCGAATAAAGGCATCCAATCGTGCTACACCTTCGATGATATTTTCGTTAGAGGCGGCATAACTGAATCTGATATGTTGCCCATCATCAGGCACACGCTTTCCAAAATGAATATCCGCCAACACAGCGACTCCTGCCTCATGCAGCAGTCGCTGCCTAAAATCTTCAGAATCGTTAGCACCTATCAGGTCGCACGCCTCAGTCACATTGGGCCACACATAAAATGCACCACCCGGATTAAGACAAGTGACACCCGGAACCTTATTCAAAAGGCCAACGATCAAATCACGTCGCTCAAGAAACTTTGACCGCATCATCTCCGCCCCGGACTGATCACCGTTAAGGGCTTCAACCCCGGCCCACTGCGTAATATGCGAGGCACACGACTCAGTATTGGTCACCCAATTTGTGAAAATTGGCGCAAGCGTTTTATTCGCAGCGAATCCAAGCCTCCATCCGGTCATTGCCCAAGTTTTCGAGCACCCATCAACCACAATAGTTCTCTCGTTCATGCTAGGGAAACTCGCTATTGAGGTGAAGGACTCTTCAAAACATAATTGCGAATAAATCTCGTCTGAAAATACCCATACGTTTGGATATTCATTAAGGATCTCAACAATAACGGCTAACTCAGATTTAGTAACAATACCCCCGGTTGGATTTTGAGGAGAATTGAGAATAAGCAGACGGGTCTTATCATTTAGTTTTGCATCCAATTCTGCCGGATCGAAATTAAAACCCCTTGATTCCCGCAAGTGCAAAGGAACCGGTATCGCTCCATGGGCCTTTATTTGAGAATCATATATCGGGAATCCTGGATTGGGATAAATGACCTCATGCTCCTGACCGTAATCAGTGGTGGCCAGTATTGAGTACATGATGAAAGGCTTAGCCCCCGCAGCAGCTACCACGTCCTCAGCGTTATAATCCAGCCCACGGGTCTTATTAAGATATTGTGCGGCCGCTTGCCTTAATTCGGGGATGCCTGCCGATGGCGTATACCCATGTTTTTCGCCGCGAATGGCATTAATACCTGCATCTTGAATATTCTGAGGTGTTGGGAAATCAGGCATTCCGATGCAAAAAGACACAATGTCCTTGCCCTGCCTTTGGAGATCCCCCACTTCAGCCAAAACAACAAAGGCATTCTCTGTCCCCAATTGACTAGAACGTTGTGAAATTGCCGGCATTATATTTTCCTAGATTAAGTTAAGTGTGTTTGCAAATTTAAACATAAACTAGTGTAAACCAAAGAAAAATAAATCAAAACACACAACATTATGGGAAAGCAGTCTAAAACAAATTAGAACATTTCTATTGAGTAGATGACAAAATTCGAGGTTAAAACTTGAATAGCAAGCGTTTATCTATCATCATAGTCGCTTACGAATTATCAGAGCGTAACCTGCGTTACCTGAAAATTTAGTCTAATTAATACAATTAAGGGATTTGGATATGGCAAAGACGCTACCCAACAACAAAATCGAGGAGAAGCCAAGTGTTACCCGCAGGGGACTATTAAAAACAGGACTAGGCGCAGCATTGATTGGTGCCCCATTTATTCGGAATGCTCAGGCGGCAAAAACAATAACTTGGAAAGTACAAACCAGTTGGGATGCCGGAACCACAGGATATAAACTCTTCGAAGACTGGGCTAATAGCTTTAAAGAAAGATCTGGTGGAGAACTCGCAATCAAGCCTTTCCCAGCTCGATCAGTAGCCGCGGATAATAGTGCCTTATTTGATGCAGTTCGAACCGGCGTATTGCAGGCAATGAACCCGTTCACAATTTATTGGTCAGGAAAAATTCCAGCATCAGTATTCTTGACATCATATCCTGCAGGGCCAGACCAGACCAGCCAATGGGACACCATGTTCTATGGTTTAAACATGTTAGAAATGACACGAGAAATTTTTGCGAAAAAAGGTCTATTTTATGTCGGCCCTATTCACCATGATGGCAACATCATTCACTCGAAAAAATCCGTAAAATCGCTTTCGGATTTGAAGGGTATGAAAATCAGATTGCCTGGAGGCATGGTTGCACAAGTCTTCGAGAAATTTGGCGTAAGCACTACAAGCCTACCAAGCTCGGACATCTATCCTGCGCTAGAGAAAGGTACCGTAGATGCTGCTGATTATGTAGGACCTGCCATCAATTACGACCTTGGTTTCGCTGAAGTCACAAATTACATCATATGCGCAGGCCCTCCGGGACAAACTTCGCTCTATCAACCAGTGGACGTGATGGATTTGACTGTCAACATGAGAGCGTGGAAGCGTCTTTCACCACAAATGCAAACCTTTGTTGAAGAGCAAGTTAAAACCTATTCTGTTTACCACTATGTGAACATTCAGAAAGCGAACGCCATTGCTATGGAGAAATTCCTAAGTAAAGGTACCCAAGTGCAGCGGCTTTCCGCAGAAGAGGTTATTCAATTCCGTAAAGCTGCAGTACCTGTTTGGTATGAATGGGCTAAGAAAGATAAAGATGCTTCACGCATTTTCAAGTTACAGCAAGACTTCATGCTCAACCCTTACATGGGTTACCTCACTGAGGATGACGTGAAGGGCTTGAAGCTCTAATAATTAGAACGTTACACATGATACGACGGCGGATAAACACTTATCCGCCGTTTTCTTATCTAGAATAACTGAGAGAAAAATATGGATCAAACCACGAATTTTGTCTTACCTCATTGGATTTACTGGGGATGGCTCGCCATCATGCCATTCATCTTTATGTGGTTCTCAAACGGCGCAAAAATAAATGAGCTCAAACCAGAAGATAATGAGTACGAAGGCAATGTACTCACACGGCTGTTAGATTGGACTTCAAACGCCTCAGGACTTTTTGTTTCCTTGTGGACGGTTAATGCAGTCTGCGTTTATTTCTTTGAAGTGGTCTCACGATATATTTTTGATTCACCTACGATTTGGGCGCACCAGTCCTCCTATTTACTCTTTGGGATGCAGTACCTATTGGCTGGTGGATTTGCCTTGCTGCACGGCGATCACGTCAGGGTAGATGTGGTGTATATCAAGATGTCACGGATCGGCCAGGTTGCAACAGACATTTTCTCTTCTATCTTCTTTTTCATTTTTGCCCTCGCTCTAGCAGGAACTTGCTGGCGGTTCTTCTTTGACTCTTTCGACATGTCAGAGGTCACTGAGGAGACTTGGCAAATACAAATTTATCCTGTGAAGGGCATGATGGTGCTTGGCGCCATCTTGTTGACACTCGCAGGTCTATCCAAGCTTATTAAAGACATTCAATTATTCAGAAAAATATCGGGAGGTGCCGTATGACCCCATCAAATACTCCCAGCCAAGTTAACCCTAATGGTTTTTTGAAGTGGGCTCTAACAATCTCGACTTTTGGGCTCTTGTTCGTATGCTGCGTGGAACTGATCAACATACTCTTCTATGATCCGTACGAGGAAGAACGCTTCCTGTTTTCATTTGCAGAATCACTGATGGAGACAGAAATTGAGACACTCACGTTCCTGATGTTTGGATCGTTAGCGTTACTCCTCATGGCAGGCCTCCCAATGGCATTCGTGGTCGGCGGTCTAGGTGTGGTCTTTATTTATCTGGTTGGTGGACAAACCATGGTGAATATCATACCTACCCGCATCTACCCATTGATGTCTAACGCTGATCTAGCCGCTATTCCGCTGTTCATATTTATGGCGTCCATGTTAGAAAAGGCAGGACTCATTGAGGAGATGTTCGACGTCGTCTACAAATGGATGGGGGGACTAAACGGCGGACTTGCTGCGGCCACTATTCTGGCGTCCACAATTCTTGCTGCGATGGTCGGAGTGATCGGAGCGGCTGTGGTGACTATGGGTATCATCGCCCTACCTGCGATGCTAAAACGTAACTACGACCACAAGATCGCACTTGGCTCCATCATGGCGGGAGGAACCTTAGGCATTCTTATTCCGCCGTCTATTCTCGCGATTCTGTACGCTGTTATCGCCCAACAATCAGTCGGACAACTCTATCTCGGGTCACTCGTTCCAGGATTAATGCTCTCGAGTATGTACATAGCCTACGTGCTCTTTAGAACTATGTTAAACCCGAAACTAGGTCCGGCACTACCCGTTCAAGAACGCGTATCATTCGCTCAAAAACTGAAGCTATTTAGAAATCTAATCGCACCAATATTCTTAGTTTTTTTAGTGCTTGGATTACTTTTTGGTGGGATTGCGACACCAGTAGAAGCTGCGGGCATTGGCTCATTTGGTGCCATCCTCGTAGCCATACTGCATAAACGCTTTTCCCTTCAGGCGCTAAGAGAGGCCTCCATAACAACAGCACGCGCCTCTGCAATGGTGTTGTGGATCATCTTCGGAGCATCCGTTTTTGTAGGCTTTTTCATCCTGCAAGGCGGGCAAGATTTTATTACTGAGACGATATTAGGAACAGGTCTAAGTCCTTACGGGATCCTGCTTCTCATGATGGTTATTCTTATTTTCCTGGGCATGTTCTTGGACTGGGTAGGAATCCTGCTACTCACCGTGCCTATTTTTATCCCTATCATCCAATCATTAACATTTGATGGGCTATTTGGTCTCCCAGGTGTTGACAGCAGCGTGGTGGTTCTGTGGTTCGGCGTTATTTACTTAGTGAATATGCAAATGTCTTTTTTGACTCCACCGTTTGGTTATGCACTGTTCTACCTCAGAGGAGTCTGCCCCCCAGAAATCAGTATGGCAACAATCTTCAGGTCTGCACTGATCTTCTTGGGCATACAGGCTTTAGCTGTGTTCTTATGCGTGGTGTTCCCTTCAATCATTACGTGGCTGCCACAAGCTGTTTATGGTTAGAATTAGGAACGGATAACGAAAAAAGCCCGATTTAATCGGGCTTTTTTTTATCTTACACGACGTCCCTGTTTGCTATTCGTTAGTCACTCAATATCACTTTCCTCATTTTCAGATCAGGCAACCTTACTGTTTAACATCCTCAGCTTTACCTTACTGTCCGCAAAGATCAAAGGAGTCATATCAGATCAAATGGGTAAGGTACAATCTACCCTCCCAACAAGTGCACCCCTAGGAGATTGAGATGCGTTATCTACTGTTACTGTCCATGTTGTTTAGTTTCCCAGCGTTGGCCGATGAGTGGCAAAAAATGGAAGTTATATCACTGGGCGACGCACAAGAATCTAATCTTTACTGGACTAGAGATTCGCTAGCTGTAGATCGCATGAAGAAACGCTTCCACGTGCAATGGCTTATAGACCCCATAGAATGGGAAGGTGAAGTGATATCCGCTGTTGCTTACATGCAATATGAGTGCAAGGAAGGTAAACCGTATCGTCAAAAACAACATTGGATGACGTTATATAAAGGAAGAATGGGCGTTGGCGAAGCGATTCCCGCCGCACAGGGTAAACCGTGGATATTCGATATCGACGATTATCAAGCAGTCAGGGATTATTGTTCAAAGTTTAAAGATTAATCTAACTATGAACCTTGAATAAGAATTATTAGTTGATCAACCCGACAGATGCCCCCTAAACATACCGGCCACATCATTGATTCATCTCTTTAAATACTCAATATTTCGTCCAAGGATCAATCTCGAAAATAAACTTTTGCTCAAATTCAGCAATAGTGCCATCCCGCTTGAACTTCCATTCGCGCACACTATTTAACACTTCCTGATTGAAGACGCCAGGAGGGTTGGCGCTGAGTACTTGGACATCCATAACCCGCCCTTCACCGTTAACCATAATGCGTACGGTAATATCCCCCTCCACGCTGTTATCCTCAGCCTCTCTAGGGTATTTAGGAAATGGTGTTTTTTTCACTGGCCGCGCATCCTGAAAGACAGATGGAAGCGCTGGCTCTTCATCTTCTTCCTCCTCAGGCGCTGGTAATGCAATCTTCGCTAAAACCTCATCGGGTAAGGGTTTCGGTTGTTCGAGTGGAATAGTATTTTTTATTTTTTTTAGCTCAGGCGCTGGTAATTCCTCTACTTCCGGTTCTGGCGGGGGCGGCTTCGGAGTCTCAAGAGGAGGTCTCGCGTCCAATTGAACTGTCATTTTTATCTCAGGTAACTCTTCCTGCTCATCAAGAGTTATCTGTGGGCTCCATAACCCGTATAGATATCCACCAAGAAAGGGCGCTACCTGTAACAATAAGGCCAGCATAAGGGCTGCCCATAGAGGTAGGAACCTTTTCTCTTTTATGTGGAGATCAGGCCAAAGTGCTTTGACTTGGCGGTATTTACCAAACATGTGCGGCCTCTTCGTTAACCCTATTGGCCAGCTGCTATCGCAGCAATACCCACAGAGTTGATGCCCGCGCCGCGAACACTATCCATGACGTTAATTAGCGTCTCTAATTGCACGTCTTTATCACCTGCAATAATCACTGAAACTTTCCGGTCTTTCTTAAGCTCAAGCAACTTAGAAGTTAAACTCTCACCCGAAATTGTTTCACCGTCCACAACGAATTGGTTATCTTTTTTAACGCCGACTGTAATCGTCGACTCTTCGATATCTTGAGTTGTTTTCGACCCTGGAAGATTCATCTCCAAGCCGGTCCCAGCAATCATGTTTATCGATAACACAACGAAAAAAACCAAGAGAAACATCATGATGTCAATCATAGGGATGACCTCGACTCTAGGACGCTCTGCCGCAAAGTAACTATTTCTGTCTCGTCTAAACATGGATATTTTTCAACATAATAATTGGTGGGATTACCTGATCAACAGTGTGTCTAGGGATTTCCGTGAAAACGATTAATGAGCATAGTTTTCATTAAATCCATTTGATGGACCGCGACGCGAATACGCTTATTGAAATGGTTAAGGAACAGAACCGCGACAATCGCGATTAGAAGCCCAGCTCCAGTTGCAACCAACGCCTCAGCAATTCCACCTGTCACCATTTTTGTAGAGCTTCCAGTGCCATCAGTTGTACCCAATATATCGAACGCATGGACCATACCAATAATAGTGCCCAACAACCCCATGAGTGGCGCCAGCGTTACAGACGTATCTAGAACCCAGATACCACGGTCCAATTTAGGTAGCTCCCACATAATGGATTCCTCTATTTTCCGACCCATCTCCTCCGCATCGTTACCCTTAGCTGAGGTAGCCGCTTTTATGAGCGCTACTTGTAGCGTCGCGTCGTAGTGCTCCTCTAACTTTTTGAGTTGATCTGCGTTCTGATATTCAATGACGTTAAGGTCGTGTTCGAGAGTTGATCCACTTCTGACCACACGATGATAAAAATACAATCGTTCCAAAATAACTATGATCGTAACTAGAAGTAGAAGTCCCATTAAAGGCAACAAACCTCCGGACATTTTGCTGAAATATATGATTGTTTCAAAATCCATCAGTTTTTCCTCTCATCAACCTCAAAAATGAACATTTATATTTATATCAACCGATATTTATTCGGAAGGGGGGAAGAACGGCATGCCATAACGCTCAACAATCCGTTTGATCTCACCCGACTCAAGCATCTCGTCAAAGGCATCATCAATAAATTTCTTAAACTCTGTTTCCGTGTTTTTAAGCACCCATGCGCTGTCCCAACGCATCTCCGGAATTGGTACATATCCCTCCACCATTCGAAGGTCACCATCAGGACGGTTTAATTTTGCTTGCGATATTGCACCTGACCAAATCATCGCCGCGTCAACCTTGCCATCGAGCATAGCGTCAATCACTCTAAAATTCTGAAAAAATGTTTCATGCGGAATATCATTTTCGTCCGCGTAATCACTCATGGGAGAATATGCAGGCAAACCAATCTTGATGTTCATCCTCTTAACGTCATCCAAACTGGTCAATCCTGGAATCGCTCCTCGGGTCACGAGCACAAAGCCTGTACTCATATACGGCTTTGTATAAATAACCTCACTGGGGTCTAGTTGATGCTCGTCGGAACCCGTTACAGTAAGACCAAGCACAAGATCGCAGAGTCCTCGATTAATAGATAAATCAAACGCTCCGCCTGGTGCCCCATAACCAAATCGAGTAGACATGTTCACCCACATCATCTCGACATCCAGGCTATGCTTTTCTGCCACCGATTTTAATATCTCGATCTCCAACCCAGCAGGTTCATTTTTACGCGCTGTACGCGAAAAAGGCCAAAACCAACCATCCGCGCAAGCGAGAATTGAACCTAGCGACTCAGTTCGCTTCATAGCAGTCATTTTTTGCTGCTCACCAGTCACACCAACCGATCGATAATTCTTGTATCCAGCGCGGTAAAGTGGGTCCGACAAGGGCTCAAACACCTCGGGTTGAATGTATCCCAACTTGGGTCCGCGATTACGCCCATAGACATATTCATCCTCTAGACTCAACACCCGCGATTCATCATCACTTTGAGCGAACGTCTGGGGCGCCAGTGGAGACACTAAAGTGAATGCCATTACCAGTAATAAAAAACGAAGAGGAAACATAAATCACTTATCAATACTTTAATCTTAGGTATCTCACTCCTCAGTAAAAGTGTGAGAAGAGCCTAAAACAAAGCCATGAGATTGGAAATATTGAATGTTACACTAAAGAACTAACAAAAAAGAAGCGCGACTTTACTCAGCCTCCAAGCGCCTATCCCGAATACACATGAGAGAATGGTCGAACCATGAACAGTCAATCTAAAATCGCCCTTAAAGCCGCCAGTTTTTTATTGGAGCAGCACCGTCAACACGTTGCTTTTGCCGATCTACCCATAGATATCAGACCCAAAAATGAATCAGAGGCTTATGCGGTCCAGTCTGAATTCTTTAAGCTTCGCCAATCTAGCTTAGGCGATATCGTTGGCTACAAAGTAGCCCTCACATCTGAGGTCATGCAAAGCCTTCTTCAGTTCCCGTCACCGTTTAGTGGGCCTTTACACGGCAAGCTCATCCACAGCGATGGCGTAACCCTATCTGCCAAGGATTACGGCCAGCTGTGCATTGAGTGTGAGATCGCAGCTATGCTAAAGATAGACTTACCCCAACGCGAAGCTCCTTATTGCGCAACCGATATCGCTGATGCAATTAGTACTATTGCACCTGCGCTCGAGATCGTCGATGACAGAGGCGCCAACTATGATCGAATCAGTCAAGAGGTGCTCACACTGATTGCGGACAATGCGTGGAACGCTGGGCTCGTACATGGGAAAATGAAAGATGACTGGAGAACATTAGACCTCGCCAACTTAAAAGGTACTGTTAGCATTAATGGGCAATTAATGGGTGAAGGCTATGGCCGCGACGTACTCGGGCATCCCTTCAACGCACTTGCCTGGCTGGCAAATAAAATACTCGGCCAAGGCCAAATCATCAAGGCAGGCATGACAATCATGACAGGAACAATGATCAAAACCCAATTTGTTCAGCCTGGAGACGAGCTGACATTTACTATTCCAGAACTAGGCTCGGTCGGTATACAAGTATCATGATCAAAACACGCACTAAGCGGGCCACTGAGACCAAGATAAAATAGGCAAGGAAAAGACATGATCGCTAGTATCTGGAAATGGGTTGATCAGCACATACTCGGGCTTGCCCGCGAGTTTCGACTCAGTTTTTTACCTCCACTCATGGTCTATGTGGCTGCGGGCATATCTCCCCTGACCCAAATTGTTGGATCGTTCTACGTTAAAGAGCAACTCGGACTTACTGCAGAGTTTTTAGCTGGTCTGGCTTTCTGGGCAATGCTGCCTTGGGCGCTCAAGATGCCCGTCGGGCATCTTGTCGATCTTTTTTGGAAAGTCAAAAGTGGATTTGTCTACCTCGGCGCGCTGATGATTGCTGTCAGTTTGGGCATCATGATTCTTCTCCTTGGCCACACAGAAGCAATGTTAACGGTAGCGAGTGCAGAAACGTGGTTCATTACCTCGTCACTACTTGCACCCATTGGTTATGTCTTACAAGACGTTGTTGCGGACGCGATGACAGTAGAAGCAGTTCCGAGCATTGACCGTGACGGTCAGCCCATAGATCCAGCCCGTATACGATCCATGCATACAACGATGCAATTGTTGGGTCGCCTCGCGATCATCATAGGCGGCATGCTTGTGGCACTTCTCAACGTTTCAATGATGAATGGAGTTGCTGAGTTACCCGAAGCCGAGAAATTACTCGCTTATTTGTCTGTGTATCAAATCGGCTTACTCATACCTCTATCCTCTATTCTTGGCGTCCTCAGCGCATCACTACTCCAAAGAAAAGCTATTCGTGACCTCATCAAGTCAGGCCACACTAAAAATGCAGCGCTCTCAATGACCCGAGTACAAAGTGAGCGACCGAGTGTCAATTGGTGGATCCTTGGCGGAGGACTCGCATTCGCTTTACTCTCGATAAGTGTTGGCTTAGCCGACACACCAGGCGCACAAGAAATCGTGTTCGTTATATCTACAGCCATCATCTTATTCCTGATGTCAAAACTCATGAAAGAGTTAGACCCAAAAGCACGACAGGTCCTGATTGGCACCGCTGTCATTATTTTTGCTTATCGCGCAGTACCCACTACAGGTGCTGGCACTTCTTGGTGGATGATCGACGTACTAGAATTTGATCAGTCTTTCATCGCAAAGCTCTCCCTCATTGCGTCCTTTCTCGCTTTATTTGGCATGATTATTTTTAGAAAATTCATGGCTGAAAAATCAATTGCCTATGTCATAGGTGCGCTTGCTATTGTGGGCACGCTATTGATGATTCCCGATATCGCTATGTTCTATGGCGTCCATTACTGGACCGCACAGGTCACGGATGGCGTCGTCGATCAGCGTTTTATCGCGGTAATTGATACCGCCATGGAATCCCCTCTCGGACAGATTGCCATGGTGCCGATGTTGGCCTGGATTGCTCATTCTGCACCGCAGAATTTAAAGGCTACATTTTTTGCTGTCATGGCATCTTTCTCAAATTTGGCACTATCTGCAGCGCAACTGGGCACAAAGTATCTCAACCAAATGTACACGGTCGCAAGAGAAGTAAAAGACCGAGAAACGGACCTGATCACAACTGCAGCGAACTATGATGAGTTGGGGTCCTTATTCATCACCGTGGCTTGCATCTCAATTTCACTGCCGCTCGCAGCGATTGCGCTTGTTAAGTTTCTTAAATTAAAAAGTGCGTAATTAAGTCGACTATGTTCCAACGAATAACATTAAGATCCTCAGCCTCAAAAGAAAAGATCCAAGAACAGCTCTTGCGATCTGCAAAGAGGTACGTTGATATAAAAACAGAACTGATCGAACCAGACAGACTGAAGCTCAGCCGTAAAAATGCGCCACCAATATTAAATGGATTTATCCCCGTTTTCGTCGGTAAGATTATTACAAATGAACATGGAACGACACTCGAGGGCTACTTTAGATTCCACCTGCTCGCTATTGGCTTGTTCGCAGGTTTCATAGGGACCTCGTTACTCAACCTGCTACGCATCTACACACAAGACCCTACTGTACACGTGCTGATCTCTGACCCTCGCATCCTTTTTGAGCTGCAGTTTTCAGGCTTTTGTGTGCTGGTTGCAATTTTCTCATGGCTGGGCGGCAAACCTTTTCGACAACACATGAAATCGTTTCTTCACGAAAATTTCAATGAGTCGAAAATCCTCGATGGCTGATATCGCGAAATGTATACGGCTTAAATAATCTATGGCCATAGGGTCGTTCGGACTCGCCGCAAAACGAAGTTATCTCATAGTTTCATCAATATTGAATAAATTAAAATTTAGGTTGTCAGCCTTCCCGCACAAATGTCGCTGAATCATGGGGTGCCCTGCAAGACCACGAGTGGGTCGATAACGATTTGGGCACGAGCAGTCTCTAAATAAAGTCGGCAGCCGGCAATCACTTACCGGCTACTTTACGCATGACTAATGGTTTTTACTCGACTATTGTTGGCTGACCAATACCAACCTGACCACCTGTAGTGAGGTTGCCGGCGTCTATGATGTCGATAACCGCAGTTGCTTCAAATTGTAAGGCCGCACTTTCACCAATGATTGCTCCGGTATTTACAGTAACAATACCACTAATATCATTGTTTAGCCCTGATGAAATTACACTAGACATCGCACGGTCACCAGCTGTTACAGTCGCGGTCACGTCAAATATTTCACCAGCAACGGGAACGAGTTCTCCTGCACCACCACCATTGGCGACGTTAGAAAACAAGAACTGTCCTGGCACTTGCGTCCCGAACTCACTTAAATTGCGCGGACCCAAATCTACAAATATGTCTCCGGAAGCAAAGGTACCACCACCTATGTCAACGCCACTGAAGGTACCAGCCATATCAAATTCGACAGTTTGTGAAAGGGTTTTAATTACTAAATTAACGGTGTCAATACCGACCTCTAAACCACCACCCTGTGCAAAATTGCGAGCTACCGCGGAAGAAAAGGTTAGCGTCCCATCCTGCATCGCGGCAATGAAAGCTGCTTGCGAACCAAATGCGACGAACGTACCCGGGGTTTGACCTAGATTGTTGACGAAATTACCAGCCGACAAAGCATTGATATTTTCCACAGTCAAAGTAACGTTTTGAAAAATCGGGGCATTAGTACCTGTCGTTACGGATAGCGTGATGTTGTATATATTGTTGGCACTGACATCGGCCGGGGATTCAAAATCAAACACCAGGGGTATTCCGGGGGAACTTGCAAGTTGAAGCTCTCCCGTGGACGGGTCGATGGTAAATAAATCAGTATCTTCCGATTGACCCGAACCGAGACCGAAAACGGGCGTTCCGACAAAGTCAGCATTAACTTGCGCAAAAATACTACCGGAGTCATTTTCAAAAATGTTGTTTTGATTAAGAAAAAGAGTGCTGATGTCCCCGGGCACTTGCCCCTCTAAGTCTTTAAATTCATCACTTTCTAAAATATCGTCAAACTGATCGTCAAAAAGAATATCCCCGAAGAAATTGGGATCAAAAAAACCGCCAAAATCATTGAATCCACCACCGGTGCCGAAGTCATTGAAACCACCTCCGCCGAAGTCATTG
>OJFL01000356.1_pt1 | contig 24812 bp, 25 predicted proteins | sample 1594131 | NCBI WGS metagenome assembly OJFL01 (sample SAMN05416782, study PRJEB24817) | seawater metagenome | isolation source: Sea water | place: Canada:Atlantic | collected 2013-07 | reverse complement strand
CGAGATTTCTGCCTGTCTCGTGGGCTCGGAGATGTGTATAAGAGACAGCCTACATAGTTCCACATAAAACGTCTTAGTTCATCCCAATTGTGGGCAATAATAACTTCCTCGTCAGAATTTGTGACGCGACTTTCATCCCATTCGGCTACCGCCTCTAACTCGTATTGTTTTTGAGCAAGTATGTGTTTCGTCGCTTGTTCTGAAAATACCAAACACTCCAGAAGAGAGTTGCTTGCAAGACGGTTTGCGCCATGAAGTCCAGTGTGGGCAGTTTCGCCGATGGCATAAAGGCCGTTAATGTCAGTCAATCCATGAATTGATGTGTTGATGCCACCGCAGGTATAGTGAGCGGCTGGTACAACCGGAATAGGCTCCTTGGATGCGTCTATACCAAGTTCTAAGCACCGATTAAAAATGTTTGGGAAATGCTCTTTAATGAACGTTAACCCTCTGTGTGAAATATCCAAATAAACACAATCGACACCATGTTTTTTCATCTCTGCGTCTATACTCCTCGCTACGATATCTCGCGGAGCCAACTCTGCTCGCGTATCGTAATCAGGCATAAATCGGTGACCATTCGGTAGCAGTAATAATCCACCTTCGCCGCGAATTGCTTCAGAGATCAAAAACGACTTGGCTTCAGGGTGATACAGACACGTTGGGTGAAACTGAATGAATTCCATGTTGGATACATTGCAACCCGCTCGCCATCCAATTGCAATGCCATCTCCAGTCGATGTGTCTGGATTTGTTGTGTACAAGTAAGTTTTTCCCGCACCACCCGTAGCTAAGACTACATAAGGAGACTGGATTGCAACGACGACATCCTTGCTGGCATCTAAGACGTAAATTCCGCAGCAACGGTCTTTATTTGAGAGGGTGTCTCTTTTTGTAATTAGGTCAATGCCTACGTGATTCTCTAAAATGGTGATGTTGGGATGTGCGCGAACCCGCTCTTCGAGGGTGGTTTGAACTGCGTGTCCAGTTGCATCATCTGCATGGATAATTCTTCGAAAACTATGTCCACCTTCCATCGTTAAATGGAGTCCTGAAGACGTGTTTTCATCTTTCGTGAAATTCACCCCTTGATCAACGAGCCATTCAATGCCTTGAGCGCCTTTTTCAACAACCAAACGGGTGATATCGACATCACTTAAATGCGCCCCAGCAACCAGAGTGTCTGTAACGTGAGAGGCATGTGTGTCAAATGCGTCAACAACCGCTGCAATGCCCCCTTGAGCCCAGTTACTCGCTCCGTCCAGCATTTTTTTCTTGGTTACCACAGCGACTTTTCGATGCGGTGCGAGTCTTAATGCCGTAGCTAATCCGGCTAATCCGCTGCCCAAAATGACTATATCGAAACTGATCAATGGTTTAAATTCGGTTATTTTGTATATTTTGGCTAGAGTAACGCAATTCGTCAGGTTATATCAGTTTTTTAGGAAGATTTAATTTATTAAATTTTGAGAATATTTGGGGAACTCACGCTACAGTTTGGTGCTCATAGAGAAACACCATTAAAAAGCAGGGGTAACATTATGGACATGTCACTTAATACTCATTTAAATCTTCCTTCAAGTGCTATTAAGAAAGAACAATCTGGTAAGCTCGTGGTTATGTCGGAGAAAGAGAAGGACAATAGCCTCGTCGAGAGGGTTCAACGCGGAGATAAAGTCGCGTTTGAGATGTTGTTTACAAAATATCAACGTAGAGTAAGTCGTCTGGTCGCTCGTTTTGTGCGCTCTGAAGCGGAGGTTGAGGACGTTGTTCAAGAGTCTTTCATCAAGGCCTATCGTGCTTTGGCAAAATTTCGTGGCGACAGTGCCTTTTACACGTGGTTATACAGAATAGCCGTTAATACCGCTAAAAATCATCTTGTAGCAGCATCGAAACGGCCTATATCTTTGAGCCAATTCGAAAAAAATGATGATGATGACTTTGAAGAAGATCGATTTATCAGTGATAGTGCAACTCCAGAGGCAGAACTCATTACGAAGCAAATTGGTGAGGCTGTAAACAAAACAATGGATGAATTGCCGGCAGACTTGAGGGAGGCAATAATGTTGCGTGAAATTGAAGGTATGAGTTATGAGGACATTGCGGATGCTATGGGGTGCCCCATCGGTACCGTTCGATCCAGAATTTTTCGGGCTCGTGAGGCGATATCGCAAAAAATTAAGCCAATGCTAGATGTGGGAGAGGGTAAACGATGGTGAATAAAGAATATATTTCAGGCCTCATTGATGGTGAGGTTGGAGATGAGCAGGAGGCTGTCACTTATCAATCTCTAAAAAAATCTTCTCAGGCCAGGGATGTATGGAGGACTTACCATGTGGTTGGTGACGTCATTCGTTCTGAGGCCCGATCTGGTCTGTCTCAGAGCCGATTCCATGAGGCTTTGGATGCGGAGCCAACAGTAGTCGCCCCTCTAATGAATCGTGTAAAGAAGCCGATTGAACAGTCGTGGATGAAAATTGCTGCCTCTTTTGCAGTCATAGGTGTTGTGGGCTGGTTGGGGATTGCAGACAATAGCCCGTTTGATGTGAGGATAGCTCTGCGAGATTTTGTGGCGCAGGAGCAGCAGGTTGCTTTAGAAAACATCTATGACGAAGCAATTACAGAATATTTGGCCGCGCACCAACAGGTCAACCCTCGAGGGGTGGGTGCCAGCGTCCTAGTTAATCAAACAGACGATTAAAGAGAGAAACGCTAAATCCTATGCAGAAATTTTTGTTGATTCTATCCTTTGCTCTCGTAGCTGCTACTTCGAGCATTTATGCTCAAGCTGAGAGAGAAAAGTTGAGTCAGCCAGACGCTGCAGTTGCTTTGAAACAAGTCGCGTATGCAGGACGAACCTTAGATTTCACCGGCGTATTTGTAATTCAAAAAGGAGATCACTTCGAGACTTGTCGAATTACTCATTATGGCAGTGGTCCGAAAGAGTTGGAAAAAATAGAGCGTCTCGATGGTGAAGCTTTAGAGATAGCTCGAGTCGACGACAGCGTCTTGGTGTATCTGCCAAGCAAGAAATTTGTGAAAAGCAAATTCGGAGTTCAGGAGAGGAGTTTTCCCTCTTTAACTCCCAATCAAATTTCTACGATAGGTGAAAATTATGATGTTTTCATTGGCGATGTGGATAGAATCGCAGGTCGATTTGCAACGCATGTCTCATTAGTACCGCGCGATGCATTACGGTACAGACATGAACTTTGGATAGACCAAAAAACCGGACTTCAAGTTAAGGCACAGATGTACACCGAGCGTAACGAACTTGTGGAACAAATTATGTTTACCGAGGTGGCAATAGGAAATCACGTAACGGAGGCAATGACGCGCTCGGTTTATGAAGAGGTAGCACTGGCTTGGAAGCTGGATCGCGGCGCAAAAAAGCAACTTCGCACTGCAGCTTCTGATTCCGAATCGTTATGGTCGGTGAGTCGACCACCCCAAGGTTTTAAGCAAGTGATGAAGTCGGAAAAAACTATAGGTCAGCGAGGCTCAAGAGTACATTTGGTGTTTTCAGATGGATTTGCTGCTGTATCGATTTTTATCGATTCAAGCGGTACAAGCCGATTTAATGCCGGATTGGCTAAAGAAGGATCACTGAATGTCTACCGCTTAGTACTTAACGATCGATTTGTGACTGTTCTTGGTGACGTCCCAGCCAATGCGTTGAAGCAGATGGGGGACTCACTGGTGAAGAATTAATTGAATTCAAATTTAGAAGTTTAAAAGTCAACAGAATTATTGAGGGGGAAAGTAACTTGAAATTTGCATTCAAAATTGTTTTGGGATTTATTTCTTTGCTACATATTTCATTGGTTGCGGCCGTTGAATTGCCAAGTTTTGCTGATTTGGTCGACGAGCAGGGTGTGAAGGTAGTAAATATCAGTACTAAGAGTACGATTGATCAACCAAACAGTATTCCTGTCCCTGAGGATGATCCTTTTTACGACTTTTTTAAAAGGTTCGCGCCTCCTGAAGGTGCTCAAAGAGAGTCACGTTCACTCGGTTCAGGTTTTATTATAAGTGCGGATGGGTATATATTAACTAACTCACATGTGGTCGCGGCAGCAGATGATATAACTGTTAAGTTAAACGATAAACGTGAATATTCAGCGGAGTTAATAGGGGTTGATAAGCGAACAGATGTCGCCGTTATCAAGATTGACGCTTCAGATTTACCGTTTGTCAGTATTGGAGACCCTGACAAACTTCGTGTAGGTGATTGGGTATTGGCCATTGGCTCGCCATTCGGCTTTGAGAGTACGGTTACCGCAGGTATTGTGAGTGCAAAAGGCCGTTCGTTACCTCAGGAAAATTATGTCCCTTTTATTCAAACTGATGTGGCGATAAATCCCGGAAACTCGGGTGGGCCTTTGTTCAATTTGGACGGCGAAGTTGTTGGGATTAATGCTCAAATCTACAGCCGAACGGGCGGATTCATGGGGCTTTCTTTTGCGATTCCGATTGACGTCGCTGTGGATGTTGCAAACCAGCTAAAGACTGATGGTCGAGTCAAAAGGGGGCGAATCGGCGTCGTAATTCAGGAAGTGACAGCAGAGTTGGCTGATTCGTTCGGTCTTGATAAACCACGCGGAGCCCTCGTTAGCCGGGTCGAGAAAGGTGGTGCTGCGAGTAAGGCGGGGATACAAACTTCAGATATCATTCTTACCTTCGACGAAACTAGAGTAGAGACCTCAAATGACCTGCCTCGCATCGTAGGACAAACTCGGCCAGGTAAAAAGGTAGATGTTCAAGTGTGGCGAGAGAAGCGGTCCATGATTCTGAGCTTGACCGTTGGGGAAATTCCAGCCGATATGACGGCAGGATCTGAAAAACAAAAGAGTAAAGATCTATCCATGAATGTCGTCGAGGAACTAGGGTTAATGGTTTCCGATATTGATCCACAACAACTCAAGCAACTTGAGCTGAAAGGTGGGGTCAAGATCGACAGGGTGGCTGGCGCAGGTGAGCAAGCTGGGTTGCGCCCTGGGGATATCGTGCTCGCTTTAAACAATGATGACGTTGAATCAGTCTCTCAATTTAAATCATTAATGGAGAGATATACAAATGCTAGAAGCGTGGCATTATTGATTCAAAGGGGTGGCGGTTCACTGTATGTTCCAATTCGATTAAAGTCTAAGTAAGACGTGTTCAACCGTTAATACGTATCTAGAAAAGGGGGAATCCGGTAGAATTCTCCCTTTCTCTTTTGGTAAGCACAATTTTGTGCTGTCTTAATGCGGCATATCAGAAATTTTTCAATAATCGCACACATTGACCACGGAAAGTCCACCCTGGCTGACCGTTTCATTCAGACATGTGGCGGACTTAGTGATCGTGAAATGGAATCTCAGGTGCTAGATTCCATGGACTTAGAGCGCGAGCGTGGCATTACAATTAAGGCTCAAACCGCTACGTTGAGTTTTAAGGCTGATGACGGCGACATATATCAACTCAATTTGATCGACACACCGGGTCATGTGGACTTCTCTTATGAGGTATCAAGGTCTTTATCTGCGTGTGAGGGTGCGTTACTTGTTGTTGATGCGTCTCAGGGCGTGGAGGCTCAAACAGTAGCTAACTGTTATACCGCTATTGACCTTGGCATGGATGTGATTCCAGTTCTCAATAAGATCGATCTTCCATCTGCTGATCCAGATCGTGTGATTGAAGAGATAGAAGATATTGTAGGAATACCTGCGATCGGAGCATTAACTGCGAGCGCGAAAACAGGTCAAGGCATTTTAGAGCTCTTAAATATGGTGGTTCGTGATATTCCACCCCCAAAGGGCGACCCTAATGCACCGCTTAAGGCGCTTATTGTTGACTCTTGGTTTGATAATTACGTGGGTGTCGTGATGCTGATCAGATTAATTGATGGCGAGCTCAAAGCCAAAGATCAGATTATGTTGATGTCAAATAAATCGACGCACCAATGTGAACAAGTTGGTCATTTCACGCCTCGGTCAGTTGCCTGTAAAAAGTTGTCAGCGGGTGAGGTAGGTTTTGTGATCTCTGGAGTGAAGGAGCTTAAAGCTGCTAAAGTTGGTGACACGATCACCTCCGCCAAAAATTCTGCGACAGAGGCATTACCTGGCTTTAAAGAGGTTAAGCCTCAGGTTTTTGCTGGCTTATACCCAGTGGAGGCCAACGAGTATGACTCGTTAAGAGATGCGTTAGAGAAGCTCCAGCTCAACGATGCCAGTTTGCGTTTTGAGGCTGAAACATCCCAAGCGCTCGGTTTCGGCTTCCGCTGCGGTTTTCTGGGATTACTCCATCTAGATATCGTTCAGGAGAGGCTTGAGCGAGAGTACGGCATGAACCTAATTACTACCGCCCCGACGGTGGTGTATCAGGTGCTTATGAAAGATGGCTCAGTCTCAGATATTGAAAATCCTTCAAAATTGCCTGACCTTAGCAAAGTGGATGAAATTCGAGAGCCGATTATTACGGCCAATATTTTAATGCCTCAAGATTATGTTGGACCCGTCATGACGCTTTGTAATAACAAACGTGGCATACAGAAGAATATGCAGTATTTGGGACGACAGGTGATGCTATCTTACGAGCTCCCACTCAATGAAGTTGTGCTGGATTTTTTTGATAAGCTCAAATCTGTGTCTAGGGGATATGCATCGCTTGACTATGAATTTAAAGAGTACCGAGTAGATGATTTATGTAAATTAGATATTTTAATTAATGGTGAGCGCGTGGATGCTTTATCTTTGATTGTTCATCGGGGAAATTCTCTTTCCAGAGGTCGTGATTTGGCCTCCCGCATGCGAGCACTGATACCAAGACAGATGTTTGATGTTGCAGTGCAAGCATCTATTGGTTCGCAAATTATCGCGAGAGAGAACGTTAAGGCGCTCCGTAAAAATGTGTTGGCAAAGTGTTATGGCGGAGATATTTCGCGTAAGAAAAAACTGTTGGAAAAACAAAAAGCAGGTAAGCGCCGTATGAAGCAAGTTGGTTCCGTAGAAATCCCTCAAGAGGCATTTCTTGCTATCTTACAGGTGGATTGAAGTTAAAAGACACAAGGAATTTAAATGAAATTTGCAATCTTGATGCTCTCATTGCTTTTGATCACTGGCTTAGTCGTACTTATTGACCGCCTATGGCTAGCGAAGAAAAGAGCGGGAGTTAAGGATCCATGGTGGATCGAATACTCTAAGAGTTTTTTCCCCGTTATCCTGGCAGTTTTCTTGCTAAGGTCATTTTTAGTAGAGCCTTTTAAAATTCCTTCTGGCTCGATGATACCGACGTTACTCGTTGGTGATTACATATTGGTTACCAAATCTAGTTACGGTATTAGACTTCCTGTTCTGAACACGAAGTTGATTCCTACCGGAGATGTTGAGCGTGGGGATATTGTGGTCTTTCGTTATCCGCGAGATAAGACTCTGGATTACATTAAGCGTGTTGTGGGTGTGCCTGGAGACCGTTTGGAGTATCGAGATAAACGACTCACAATTAACGGCGAAGCGGTAGAAACCACACGTTTAGAGGATTACCAATATTCAGATAAAAACTCTTACGCGTCTGCATGGCAATTCAAAGAAAAATTTGAAGATGAAGAGCATTTGATATTAGTAGAGCCTGAAGAGCCAAGTGTTCGTTTGATCGGTGTAAGGCAGTTTAGCGGTCGAGATAAATGTGCCTTTAGTGATACGGGGTTTATATGCACGGTGCCAGACGGCCACTACTTCATGATGGGGGATAACCGGGATTCTAGTTCTGATAGTCGCTATTGGGGTTTTGTGCCCGACGATCATATTATCGGTCGAGCTTTTATGGTTGTTTGGAATGCTGGGGAATTTTCCAGGTCAGGCACATGGTTAAAATAAGTGAGTATTTTTCTAGTTTTTCGCAAAGGGTATAGATGCATGAGCTAGAGGTTAAGATCAAGTATGAGTTTCAAAACCCAAGACTTTTGAAAGAGGCTTTGACGCATCGGTCCTTCGGCTCATTAAATAATGAGCGATTAGAGTTTTTGGGAGATGCAGTACTTAATCTGGTTATTGGAAGATTTTTGTTCGATCGTTATTTAGGGTTGCCTGAAGGAGAGTTGACCCGAGTTAGATCTGTTCTCGTTAATCAAGAAGGGCTCACTCATGTCTCAAAAGACCTTGACCTGGGTAAATATTTGAAGTTAGGAGCTGGCGAACTAAAGACTGGTGGCAGCGAGAGACCCTCAATACTCTCTGATGCGGTTGAAGCTCTGTTCGGTGCTGTTTATCTTGACTCAGGATTTGAGGCAGTCGAACGCGTGATCACAGAATTGTATTCTGCCTACTTGGACAATACAGACCCTAGTTTGCTGAGTAAGGATCCTAAGACAAAATTACAGGAGTATTTACAGGCAAGACACGTACCCTTACCTGAATATAAAGTATTCGACATTCTGGGCGAGGCACATGATCAGGAGTTCATTGTTGAGTGTCAAATACCATCTATGGGATTGACCGCACAGGGTGGTGGTCGTAACAGACGATCAGCAGAGCAAGAAGCAGCTCGATTAGCTTATGATTTAATTAAACAAGAACCTATTGGAGACAGTCGATGAGTGAGATTTTAGTTTCCGATGACGAACACCAGAACTCACGTGTGTTAATTGGATCAACAGCTGTAATTGGTGTCCCTAATGCTGGAAAGTCAAGTTTGTTAAATGCGTTGTTGGGAACGAAGCTCAGCATTGTGTCTCGCAAGGCGCAGACAACACGGCATAAAATTCTTGGTGTTTATTCCGACGAAAAATCCCAAATTCGATTTCTAGATACGCCTGGATTTCAATTGACGCATACATCGATGCTCAATAGCGCCATGAATCGATCCGTCTCCAGCAGTCTTGCTGAGGTCGATGTGGTGATCTTAGTTTTAGAGGCGAAATTGATTCAAAAGGATGATCTGAAACTGATTGCGATGTTTCCTGAAAATGTTCCGGTGATTTGTGTGATCAGTAAGATTGATCAACTTTCTTCGCCAAACGATCTGTTACCCTTTATTGATCGCGTAAAGATGCTCTATACGTTTGCCGACATCATTCCTACGAGCTCCCGCCGTGGTAATGGATTGGACGTATTAATTAATGCGATCCAATCTAAATTGCCCGAAGGTCAGCCTATATATGAAGAGGACACCTTAACGGATAGACCAGAAAGATTTTTTGCTGCAGAAATTATTCGAGAAAAATTATTTCATTTGATGGGTGATGAAATACCTTACGGAGTCGCTGTTGAAGTTGAAGAATTTAAACTGAACAATGGGCTTCGAAGTATTCATGCGACGATTGTGGTCGCTAAGGCTGCGCATAAAGGAATGATCATTGGCGCGCAAGGAAGTAAACTTAAAGTCATTGGAACAAAAGCCCGGATTGAGATGGAGCATTTTTTTGATGGAAAAGTTTTTTTAAAATTATGGGTAAAGGTGAAAAAAGGGTGGGTTGATGATTCTCAATCCGTTAAGTATTTTGGTTATGAATGAAGTCTGATGTCGGATCAATCCCGAAGGACTGATCAGGAAGCATTTGTTCTGCACTCGTATTCGTACCGAGAGACCAGTCTAATTGTGGAGGTATTTACTAAACAATTTGGTCGAATCGGTGTCGTGGCTAAGGGAGCTAGGCGACCTAACTCTCTTCTACGCAGCGCGCTTCAATCGTTCCAACCACTTTATGTGTCATGGGGTGGCAGGGCAGAATTGAAGACGTTGTATGGTGCGGAACTCCGTTTTGGGCTGCCTCGTTTAAAGGGAACAGCCTTGATGAGCGGGTTTTATATCAATGAATTAATTTTAAAATTACTCATAAGAGATGATCCTCATGAACGTTTATTCGAAGTCTATGAGGGCGCGATTCATGCTCTTAGCGTAAAAAAGCCAGAAGTTGAGAAAATTCTGCGCCGTTTTGAGCGAATATTGCTCGCTGAGCTGGGTTATGGATTAACCTTAACGCATGATGTTAAAACACAAAAAGAGATCAAGGAAGGTGAGGTTTATACTTATATAATGGGTGTTGGGCCAGCTCGTATCAATCCTGATGCAAAGATTGATTTAAGATTGTCGGGTAGAGCAATCATGGATATCGCTAACGATAATCTAGATGATCCAGTAACGTTGTCGCAATGTAAATTGCTGATGCGTTCCCTGATGAGTCACCATTTAGGTAATAAGTCTTTGCATACGAGACGATTACTCATCGATCTGCAATCAAATTAGCAACTTTGGTTATGACTAAATTAAGTGTAAACGTTAATAAAATTGCTTTACTGCGAAATGCGCGGATGCTTGAACGTCCAGATATCGTACGGCTTGCTTATCTGGCTCTTGAATCTGGGGCTTCTGGAATTACTATTCACCCAAGACCGGATGAGCGTCACATTCGTTGCAGTGATGTTGAGCCATTGTCACGGGTGGTTGGACAGTTTCAAGGGGCTGAATTTAACATCGAGGGAAACCCCTTTCATCAACTCATGGAGGTTGTGCGGGCGGCCATACCCGATCAGGCTACACTGGTTCCAGATGATGCTTCTGCCGTCACGTCTGACCATGGTTGGGATCTTAGATTAGATGGAGCACGTCTAGAGCCGATTATTAAAGAGTTAAGGGACCTGGGCATAAGAGTAAGTTTGTTCATGGATCCATCACCTGATCAGATGATGTTGGCCAAAGAGCTTGGTGCTAATCGAGTGGAACTTTACACCGAAAGTTTTGCTGATGCTTTTGACTCTGGTGATAGGGCGAGAGTCACAGGCATGTATAGAGAGTCCGCTTTCCGAGCGGCTGAGCTTGGCCTTGACGTTAATGCTGGGCATGACCTTAACCTTGGTAACTTGTCGTATTTCTTGGCTGAGGTTCCTCACGTAAAGGAAGTCTCTATTGGTCATGCGTTAACGGCTGATGCTTTGGAATATGGAATGCAAAATGCCGTGCAACGGTACTTAGCCGAAATTAAAAAATCCTATGTCTAAATGATTTTTGGAATTGGATTAGATCTTTTGGATATGGCCCGAGTCGAGCGACTTTTCGATAAATATGGTGACCGGTTTGTTGATCATGTGCTTACCGCGGAGGAAAATCAGCAGTATCAAGGAGCAAGACGAAAAATTCACTATCTCGCGACACGATTCTCTGGAAAGGAAGCTATCTCCAAGGCGCTAGGCACTGGATTGAGAGCGCCAGTAACTTTACATTCGATTAGTATTATCAGTAACGAAATTGGAAAGCCAGACTTATTTTTTGATCTTAAGCTGAAGCAGTATTTAAATGAAAACCATGTCGGCTCCGTCTTTGTGAGTTTTAGTCATGAGGGAAGCCTGTTGAGCGCTTACGCTATAGCTGAGGCGTCAGGATAAGCATGACGGGCCGAGTTATCTTAGATGTTGCCGGCTTTGAGTTAAGCGATGCGGATCGTGAACGATTAGCTCATCCTAGATGTGCTGGCGTTATATTGTTTGCGCGTAACTTCAAAAACAAACCTCAGTTACAACAACTCACGCACGACATAAAAGCTATCAAACAGGATCCAATGCTTGTTTGTGTCGATCAAGAAGGTGGTCGAGTTCAACGCTTCCAAGCAGAATTTACAAGAATTCCTCCTATGGAGGTGCTAGGTCGTTTATGGGATCAAGATCAGAAGCACGCTTGTGCAATTGCTCGTCACGTCGGGATTATTCTTGGTTCGGAATTAAAAGATATGTGTATTGATTTAACCTTTGCTCCAGTACTCGACATCAACCGAAAGAATAGTTCAGTTATTGGTGATCGGGCGTTTCATTCAGAGCCGAAGGCGATATCTGAGCTCGGACATGAATTAGTAGAGGGTCTGAGGCTCGCAGGTGTTGCCTCGGTTGGTAAGCATTTTCCAGGCCACGGTGGTGTTTCAGCGGATACGCATCTAAATGAGGCGATAGACGGAAGGGATATATCAGAGATGATAAATGTAGATATTCGACCGTTCGATGCGTTAAATCCTTATCTCGCCGGCATTATGCCTGCTCATGTTACGTTTCCGAGTGTCGATGCTTCTCCGGCATGTTTTTCTAGTAAATGGTTACGAGAAATTCTTAGAATTAAACTTGGTTTCAAGGGGCTAATTTTTAGCGATGATTTATCTATGAGAGCCGCCACATTGATGGGTAGTGCGACCTTGCGATCATCCAAAGCCTTTGAAGCTGGATGTGATTTGATCCTCATGTGTAATGATCCAGCTGCTGCGGATGAAGCGCTAACGACTTCGATGGCTGAGGTATTTTTAGATGATCACGGTGTGGCTAAAAAAATATTCGATATCGTCGATATGCCAAAAAGCATTTTAATGGATTCTTCTTCTTACGAGACTTCATCCAAAGAACTTGTTCGAGCGCTAAAGGCGATTAGTTAGATCGCTCCATATACTCACCGGTGTCAGTGTTGACCTTGATTTTTTCTCCGGTACCTACGAACTGTGGGACGGCTACGGTGATACCCGTTTCCATTTTTGCTGGTTTATAAGATCCTGTAGCTGTCGCACCTTTAATGCCAGGTTCTGTATCGCTGATAGTTAAGACTACTGATGTTGGCAATTCAATCCCGATCGGCCGATCATTGTGCATATTGACTCTAACGTCGCAGTTCGGAACCAAATAACCTGCTTGGCCTTCTAAGAAATCAGCGGGCAGGTTGAGTTGTTCGTAGTTCTGTTGGTCCATGAAGACGAAATTGTCGCCATCTTGATAGAGATATTGCATATCACGTGTCTCTACAAATGCACGTTCTATTTTCTCATCGGTCCGAATTCGTTCATTACGTTTTGTGCCGCCTTCGACATCTTTAAGCTCTAGTTGCATGAAAGCTCCACCACGACCACCAACGTGAACATGGTACGATTTCACAATTCGCCAAACTCGTTTGTCGAGTTCAATTAAATTTCCTACACGAACTTCGGTTGCAAGGACTTTTGCCACGGTACCCTCGATTAAATTTAAGATTAAAGATGAGATTCTACATCATATCAACGATGGAACAGGTCCTTAAGCGCTAATGCAAATTTCAAAAAAAACCTTCAGTTTAGATTGTCGCAAGTGCCCACGGCTTGCAAGTTTCCTTGCTCAGGTGAGGGAAGATTGCCCCGACTATTATGCACGTCCAGTCCCATCCTTTGGCGATTTGAATGCTCGTGTGCTAATAGTGGGTCTGGCACCGGGAATGCATGGCGCAAATCGAACTGGACGTCCTTTTACAGGTGATCATGCTGGTGTTCTTTTGTATCAAACGATCTATGATTTAGGGTTCTCGACTCACCCTGTGTCTGAATCTGAATCAGATGGCCTTCAATTGAAAGATTGTCGAATAACGAATGCGGTACGGTGTCTGCCGCCACAAAATAAGCCGATTGGGTCTGAGGTGAATAACTGTAATCCATTTCTTTTGGAAGAATTAGAACAGGTGCCTAAACAAGGAATTATCATAGCGCTCGGATCAGTTGCTCATACCGCAGTATTAAAAGCCTTAAAACTCAAGCAATCGCTGTATCCGTTTGGCCATGAATCAATACATCAGCTCAATCCCGACTTACGCATGATTGATAGTTACCATTGCTCTAGGTACAACACGCAAACTCGCCGGTTAACACACGAGATGTTCAGAAGTGTTTTTGTGAGGACGAGAGAGTTACTCGATCAAAAATGATGAAAGTAAACAACGAATCAGATTTTAGTGGCCTGCCAGAGGCCAAGCGTCTACCGGGTCTTCCAGGTGTCTACCGTATGATTGGGCAGGGGGATCATGTTTTGTATGTTGGTAAAGCCGTGAACCTGAAAAAAAGAGTGATGTCCTACTTCAGAAAAGAGGGAAATTTGTCACCCAGAATCCAATTGATGGTGAAGCAAATTATTCGTATCGAGTCTACTGTGACTCGTTCAGAGTCTGAAGCCCTGCTCTTAGAGCACAGTTTAATAAATTCGTTAAAGCCAAAATATAATATTATTTTTAGAGATGATAAATCGTACCCCTACATTGTATTAACTAAGCATGCATACCCTAAAATCAGCTCGTATCGAGGTTCTGCTGTCACCAAGGATCGTTTTTTTGGACCATTCACAAACACCTATGCTGTGAGAGAGAGCATTCATCTGTTACAGAAGGTGTTTCGACTGCGCACTTGTGAAGATAGTGTATTTTCAAATCGGTCCCGCCCCTGTTTGCTTTATCAAATTCAGCGCTGTTCGGGGCCATGCGTGAAACAAATATCAAAAGAGGACTATCAAAGCGACGTGACGAATGCCTCGATGTTTCTACAGGGTAAAGAAAATGAGGTGATTCAGTCCTTAGAGAATGAAATGCTTCATTTCTCGGAGAATATGCAGTTTGAGCGCGCAGCAGTATTTCGAGATCGGATGCGTGCACTAACTAAGGTCCGAGAAACTCAATTTGTGATCGGTAGTGGAAATAGAAACGTTGATATCGTTACGGTGGCAAGTATCGATGGATTAGTTGGCATAAATCTAACAGTGATACGTGGCGGATCACACCGTGGTGATAAGGTGTTTTATCCAAAAAATGCATCGGATCAAGATGAAGGTGATGCGCTGGAAGCATTTCTCACGCATCATTATCAATTGGGTGACGTTCCTGATGAGATCGTAATCAATAAGAAAATTGATAAAGACGTGTTCATCAAACATTTTGAACAATCTTTTGAGCGGAAAGTTCGCATTAATGATAATCCTATTTCGGAGCGTCGAATGTGGTTAAAGATGTCAGAAAAAAATGTGGAATTATCTATTCAGCAGCAATTAAGAACAAAAGAGACTCAAATGGATCGCCTTGTGGCGCTCCAGAGAGCCTTGGGCTTAGAGGGGAACTTGAACCGGATCGAGTGCTTTGATATCAGTCATACCATGGGCGAATCAACGGTAGCTTCCTGTGTCGTTTACGATCGAGGAGAAATGCAATTTGGAGAGTATAGACGCTTTAATATTAACAACATTACGCCCGGTGATGATTATGCTGCTATGAACCAGGTTGTATCTCGTCGTTATCAACGTGTTATTACTGGAGAAGGAAAGCTTCCAGATCTCATATTGATTGACGGAGGAAAGGGGCAATTATCTTCTTCATTAAGCGCTCTTAGCGAGTTGGGTTTGGATGACCTTGCGGTAATCGGAGTTGGTAAAGGCGAAGAGCGAAAGGCGGGACAAGAGACACTAATAGATGCTCGAACGGGTGAGGTGATAAAACTCCATGCACATGATTCCGGTCTTCATTTAATACAGCACATTCGTGATGAATCGCATCGGTTTGCTATTCAAGGCCACCGAAAACGACGTGACAAGAAGAGAACTCAATCTCGCCTTGAAGATATTGAGGGTATTGGTGCCAAGCGCAGACAAAGACTTCTCTCCCAGTTTGGAGGGGTTAAGGAGGTTGCTGCCGCCAGTATTGAGGAGATTGCTAAGATTGAAGGTATTAGCAAAAAACTTGCGGAGCACATCTATCGGCAGTTACATTAATGACATATAAATGGCTGATACCAAAAGGATAGCGCAGTGACTTTATTGGAATATGGTCAGGAAGATAGAACCTTTCAGGCCGCAATAAACAGGAATAGTAATTAATTATGCGCATATCGCTACCAAATTTATTGACATGGGGGCGGATCTTTTTGATCCCATTGCTTATTTGTGTTTTTTATATCCCTGATTTGTTACTACCCTCGTCAGATAAAAATTTAACGGCTGCATTTATTTTTACGCTTGCCGCGATTACGGATTGGTTGGATGGGTTTTTAGCGCGAAAATTCAATCAAACAACTCGATTTGGTGCTTTTCTGGATCCTGTTGCAGATAAATTAATGGTCACGACAGCATTAGTGATTTTGGTGTGGTTAGATCGTGTGGGTATTTTTGCGGCTGCAATTATTATAGGTCGGGAGCTTGCCATCTCTGCGCTTCGAGAGTGGATGGCACTCATTGGAGAGAGCCGTGGGGTTGCGGTCTCATTCATCGGAAAACTCAAGACCGCGGCTCAAATGGTGGCGATTATCTTACTGTTTTTGTATGAGCCAGTTTACTTTATTCCGACCTACGAACTGGGTACTATTCTTGTTTATGTAGCGGTGGTGCTTACCGTTTGGTCAATGTTCTACTACATAAAAAGGGCATCATCAATCCTCGCAGCTAATTCTAAATAAGCTGTTAAAAGTCATTGGCTAGTCCGCTTATTTAGTTTTTTTAGACTTGAAGGATATAGGGCATACAAAAAACCTAAGTAGATCAATTACTTGTACTCTTGATTTGCATTAAGCGTCAAATGGTCCTAAAATCATCGCCTCTTAAAGCGGGAATAGCTCAGTTGGTAGAGCGCAACCTTGCCAAGGTTGAGGTCGCGAGTTCGAGCCTCGTTTCCCGCTCCAAGATCCAATCGGGGAAATGGATTTGATTGTGGCTTTAGTGTCGCAGAAACCGTTTTCCTTTTTTGGTTTTAACGCCTCACATTGAGCGTATTCAGTAAGATTTAGTTGATTACGTTGCTGAGAACAAAGGCGGGATGGCAGAGTGGTTATGCAGCGGCCTGCAAAGCCGTTGACGCCGGTTCGATTCCGACTCCCGCCTCCATTTCAGCGTGATAGCGTTAAGAGGTAATGGTGCGCCCGGGTGGCGAAATTGGTAGACGCACGGGACTTAAAATCCCGGGCCCCTTAAAGGCGTGCCGGTTCGATTCCGGCCCTGGGCACCAGTACTCCTCGATTGATCTCTGATCATGTATTAAAGATCGATTTGTCACAATTCCATGTGTAAATAAAATACTCTAGATGGTTACCTTAAACGATGGAATTAATTCGATCTTCTCAAAATAAAACGATTCAACGTGTTCAAAAGTTGATTAAATCTCGATCAGCTCGTCGTGACTCTGGGTTTATAGTGCTGGATGGAATTCATTTGGTTGAGGAGTGCGTTCGATACGATTACTTGGAGAACCTCCAAATTTTTGTTGAAGACCCCATAACAAGCGAAGAAATAAGTTTGCTTATTCAAGAGGCTTCAGAGAAGGTTTCAATTACTCTAGTTGAATCCCATATCTTTAAAAAATTATCAACGACTAAGTCCTCGCAGGGCGTTGTTGCGATAGGTCGATTGAAACAAAAGTTGAATTTAAATAAAGAAGCGAAGTTTGTGCTTGCAATAGATGGTATCCAAGATCCAGGTAATCTAGGTTCCATTTTGCGTTCTGCTGCTGCTTTTTCGGTAGATACTGTTTATTTGTCTGCAGGCACAGTTGATGCATATTCACCCAAATCTTTACGAGGTGGAATGGGCGCTCAATTTCGTCTCGCTATTGTTGAGGATTCAGACTTAAGCTCGCTCATTGAGGAATTTCCTGGAAGATCAATGGCCAGCTGTTCTTTGCGGGGAGAGACTATTGAGGATATTAATTTTTCTGGTCAATTGTTATTGCTGATAGGCAGCGAAGGGAATGGCTTAAGCGATATGCTGTTAGACAAGGTGGATGACATCGTGTCCATCCCTTTAGCGAATAATGTTGAATCACTGAACGTAGGCAGCGCGGCCGCGATCTTGTGTTTTCGCAAGGCGCAATCTGATTAAATAGTTGATCCATCGATTAGACCTCAAAAATTGAGTGGTCGCTAAAAGTTTTTTGTAATACTTTTCATCTCGAATGCATGAGCTTGCTATTGTCACATCAGATAGTGATTTTTTTCTAGAGATATTGTTGAAGAATTAATTTACCGTCAGATGCTAGACTCTTTAAGTGAATTTTTAGGGCCTAATGGTTAAACTAAGTCAGGGGGCATTATCTCGTCGCGCAGTTTCTTAGTGAATATTTGCTTGGTCGCATTGCTTATCTTCCCAATTGTTGGAATGTGTGATGAGGACTATGACGCTTGCGTTAATACCTTTGGATCGGATGGGAGTTTATCCTTTGACGCTCTCGAGCAGATTGCCAAGAGTGGCGTCACCGATGCACAGTATTGTCTGGCTGTTGTGTATCACGAGGGTAAAAATGTTCCGCGCGACCGTGCGAAGGCAGCTTCTTGGTATTTGAGTGCTGGGCAACGGGGCCATTTAGAGGCGCAATATTGGCTCTGTGTCATTTACCGAGAAGGTATTGGTGTTGAAGCTAATGCACTTGAGTCGCTGTATTGGTGCGAAAGAGCTGCTAACCAAAATCATCCAAGTTCTTTATATGCCCTTGGGCAGTGGTATTACGGTGGCTATGGCCGAAACAAATTTACGGATTATTTGAATGCGTACATTTGGTTCTCTAGAGCGGTCATGGCGGGTGATGATGCTGGAGCTGATATGATTCGATTACTTGAAGGACAGATGACTGACCTTCAGATCCTAGAAGCCAAAAAATTATTAGAGCGTGGTTTGCCTTAAAGTGACACATCTGCTGAAATATAGAAGGGCACGTGCCGCTGCAGAGTAACGGTCGTTTACTGTTTCTCCTACATTCTGAGGAGGGCTGGCGTAAAAATTTGCATTAAATTCGCCAGCGCACACGCCTCTTTTTTATACATAGTTAACATCGTAACTCCAGTGAGCTACGAAGAAACCTTTAAAAACTATCGTTTGTTGGTCGATCTCCGAATCTATTTGCGTCATCATCCCCAGGTTTTACTGCCCAGTAACATAACCATAGGAGGCCAACGATGGTGAATCCTAGCAATAGCCACCAAGCTGAACGGTTCACATCATGAAGGCGACGCACCCCCACCGCTAGCAAACAGATCGACATCGTCAAAGCAATAAGCATAAATAGCCAATCGAACCACAGTAGTGATACGAGGTAGTCCGGATTAAACGTAACTGAAATTGTGTCCATAATGTATCTAACAACAACATTGAACGAAACGAAAATCAGAAAATCAGCTCTTGAAGCTCGACCTGAAAAGTTTTTTAAATTTAGGAGACAGCGTTTTACCGATTGAATCACTGAAACCTTGCCCCCGTTGGCATCAAACTTGAGCCAGCGCATGACTGACATATATGAAAACATCTTCGTACTTCAGGAAATTTAGTCCGGTCTTCGCTAAGCTAATTTGACTCCCATTAGCATCAGCCTATTGGCTTTAGAATTTAAACGAAGCACACAGTACTACAGATCCCTACTCTTTAATATGCCTAAGGGGCCATAACTTAGTCTTTATGATAACTGCTGAAAACCGAATGTTCCTCATCAACAATTAGCAGGACATCAAAAGGGTCTTGACGGCCTTGGTACTGTGGCCCATCCATTCCAGGACTTCCCACTGGCATGCCAGGAACTGATAAGCCGAGTGCATTGGGTTTGAGTGCGAGCAGTTTTCGAATGTCATCAGCGGGTACATGCCCCTCAATGACATAACCTTGGATTATTCCGGTATGGCACGACCCATATTTTTGTGGCATACCCACCTGCGATCGAACACTATTGTTACCCGTATCATAGAGCACCACTTCAAACCCATTAGCTTGAAGGTGTGTTACCCAGTCTTTACAACACCCGCACGAGGGGCTCTTCCACACTTCAATGCGCAGTTCATCTTTTGCTGACGCCACACCCGATAGAAGTGGAAGACAGCTCAGTGACAAAAGTCGTAATGCATCTCTTCTTAACATTTTTCCCCCTTGGCGTTTTTAACTTGTAACTATATCTTTTGTTGATGCGAATGCTTGTAGTGCTAATGATCGTGAACTAGACAAGCTGATGATCGGTTTAGGGTAGGTGTCTCCAAGGATCACTTCGGCCAAGCTCAGAACGTCTGAGGGGGCCTCCCATGGATTACACAGATATTTGTTGGGTAACTTGGCTATCTCTGGAATGTATTTTCGAATGTATGTCCCGGTTGGATCAAACTTCTGGCCTTGTGTGACAGGGTTAAATATTCGGAAGTAGGGTGCCGCATCAGCCCCGCAGCCCGCAACCCATTGCCAACCCGCGCTGTTATTCGCTAAATCAGCATCGAATAGGCAGTCCCAGAACCATCTCTCGCCATGTCTCCAATCTAAGAGGAGATTTTTGACTAGAAAGGAGCCAACGACCATTCGAACTCTGTTGTGCATAGTCCCCGTTGCCCACAGCTCACGCATCCCAGCATCAACAAATGGAATGCCAGTGAGACCTCGTTGCCACGCCGTCAGATGATTTGTATCTGTACTCCAAGGAAATTTATCAAATTTTTTCTGCAGATTTACTGTTGGAAGATTTGGATTGTGAAACAGTAAGTTATGGGAAAACTCCCGCCACCCTAGTTCACTACAAAAGTGGTCGATATTCTCGTTCATAGGGAGATTACGAGCATCATGCCACGCTTGATTAGGTGATATCTCTCCAAAGTGCAGGTGTGGCGATAAACATGAAACATAATTCTCAGCTGGAAAATTGCGACCTTCTTTATATTTTTTGATCCCTGAGCCGATGAATGTCTTGAGCCGTTTTTGTGCACCGTTTTCCCCAATGTCCCAATGATCCATTAGGGATTCGTGCCAGGTGACTGAGGGCATGAGGTCTAGTGTGTCTACGGCGGTTGGCTCTTGGTGCTCTAGGAAGTTGATTTTTTGAGGTTTTGACAGTGGTTTCCTTGGTTCGGTGGCGCTGAGGCATCCCTTTCTAAAAAATGGAGTGAACACGCGGTAAGGAGTTTTATCAGATTTATGAATCTCCCAGGGCTCCCAAAGCAGTGATCCATTATACGACTCGACTACGATTCCAGAATCTTTCAGTAATTTCTTAAGACGTGTATCTCGCTTAATTGCCCAAGGTTCGTACTGGCGATTCCAAGAGACCTGTGTAATTTGATATTGAGCAACTAGGTTGGGTATCAACTCTAACGGGTCCCCACAAAATACTGCTAAACGACCGCCCAGGCTCATACTCAGGGATTGGAGCGAGTGATGCAGCCAAACACGACTGGCTGAACCGGGCTTTAAGTCCTCAGGATGAGTTTCATCATGCACGAAAATAGGCAAGATCGTACCAGCACGAACTGCGCTAAATAGTGCAGGATTATCTGATAGTCGCAAATCATTTCTAAACCACAAGATGGTTCTATGTGTACTCATTTAATTTACGGTGTGGTTCATTGGGTCTTAGCGGGTGATCAACTATAATTACGTTAATGGATAAGATTATCTCAAATGCGTGCATTGGGGCGTAGTAGGACCTTACTGGGTTACAATCCACTGATGATCCAGTGGAGATTGACCTGATTTGTAATAAAAAATTCAAATATATGACAATTTTTGTAACTGGCGGTTCGGGATTCATTGGTTCAAATTTCATTCGAATGGTGCTGCAAGGCTCCGATGAGCGAGTTGTGAACATTGATAAGTTAACGTATGCGGGTAACTCGGACAATTTGTCCGACGTGGCGCATCTCAGTAATTACACTTTTATTCATGCAGATATTGGTGATTCTGAGCTACTGGATAAGCTTTTATTAAAGCACAGACCTCAATCTGTTATTAATTTTGCAGCAGAATCTCATGTTGATCGCTCTATCGTCTCTCCGGAAGAATTTATATCTACTAATGTTGTGGGTCTATTTCGTTTGCTCCACGCGAGCAAGGATTATTGGAGTAAGTTGCCAAGCTCTGAACAAGATGTGTTTCGTTTTCTTCAGGTATCAACCGATGAAGTTTATGGTTCTTTAGGGCCCAATGATCCAGAGTTTTCAGAAATGAACCGGTTTGAGCCCAATAGCCCTTATAGCGCCAGTAAGGCTTCGGCAGATCATTTAGTTCGAGCTTACCATCATACTTATGGCTTTCCGACGCTCACAACTAATTGTTCCAATAATTATGGGCCGTTTCAGTTTCCAGAGAAACTCATCCCATTAATGATATTGAATGCGATAGAAGGGAAGAGATTGCCGATTTACGGGGATGGGCAACAGGTTAGGGATTGGCTTTATGTAGTGGATCACTGTGACGCAATTCAATGTGTTTTAAAAGGTGGAGTGCCGGGAGAAACTTACAATATTGGTGGTCAATCTGAGATGACGAATTTAGACGTGGTGTCGAAAGTCTGTCAGGTTCTCGGTGAGTTAGCGCCCCGTAATGATGGTGGTTCTTATGAGGATTTGATTGAATACGTCACTGATCGTCCTGGCCACGATCGTCGTTACGCGGTGGATATTAGCAAGATCACGCGTGAACTGAGATGGGTACCAAAACAGAGCTTTAACTCGGGTATCAAAGAAACCGTCCAATGGTACTTATCGAATCCCGGGTGGACAGATCGAGTACGCAGTGGCGCGTATCGAGATTGGGTCGCGCGACAATACGGATGAAGGTCCTAGTCTTTGGTGGTTCTGGGCAGGTGGGATCAGAATTAAAACGCATCATAGCGCTCAATGATTCTGTACGTTTTGTGGATCGGCTTGAAGCTGACTTTACTAAGCCTGAAATGATTGAGCGGCTCACTGAAGATTTTCAACCCACGCATATCATTAACGCAGTTGGATATACAGCTGTCGATCAAGCAGAGCTTGAAGAGTCCTTGGCATTATCGGTCAACGCCGAAGCGGTCAAAGTTATTGCGTCCTGTGCGACTAGACTCGATGCAATGCTTATTCATTATTCGACAGATTATGTGTTTGACGGCTCGAGTTCACGGCCATATGAAGAAAATGATGTACCAAACCCACTGGGGGTTTATGGTAAATCAAAATTATTGGGTGAAGTTCATATTAAAGAAGCAGGTTGTCGTTATATGATTTTGCGCACGAGTTGGGTGATATCGGCTACAGGGAAGAATTTTATTAAGACCATTCTTAAGCTCGCCAAGGATAAGGATCAATTAACCGTAGTTAACGATCAGATTGGAGCCCCAACATCTGCGAAGCTCATTGCTCGCGTGACCTGGGAATTGATCCAGAAAGATGCGCAGAATTTATTAAGTAGTGGGGTTTATCATTTGTGCTCTAGTGGTGAGGCGAGCTGGTTTGATGTGGCGGTACATGCGATTAATCGGGTGATCAATGCCGGAGTATTACTTGCGTGTGACTCAAATAAGGTGGCGCCTATTACAACGCTGGAGTATCTGGCGCGAGCAACTAGACCATTAAACTCCCGACTCAATAGTAACAAGCTTGAACGGTTGCTCGCAGCGCACATGCCGCACTGGACGGCTGGCGTAGACGGTACAATTGATGAATTAATAGAAAAAGGTTTTTTGAAATGAAAGAACGAAAGGGCATTATATTGGCTGGGGGTTCGGGAACGCGTTTGTATCCTATGACCAATGTTGTCTCTAAGCAGCTGCTTCCTGTTTTCGATAAGCCGATGATTTATTATCCCTTGTCTACATTGATGGTTGCGGGCATAAGGGAAGTATTGGTGATTTCAACACCAGAGGATCTACCTCGGTTCGAGCAGTTGTTGGGAACAGGTGAGCAGTGGGGCATTGAAATCCAATATCAACTTCAGCCTTCTCCCGATGGGATTGCACAAGCATTACTTATTGGTAAACAGTTTTTGGCCGATTCACCGGCTGCATTAATTCTTGGCGATAATATTTTTCACGGGTCAGGGTTCGGTGAGAAGCTCCAGGAAATATCGCATGATTTAACGCGAAATTTAACATTATTTGCATGTCAGGTTCATGACCCAGAACGTTATGGTGTTGCTGAAATTGCGCGTGATGGGCAGTTAATCGGCATCGAAGAAAAACCGAAAATACCTAAATCAAACTACGCTGTGACTGGCCTATATTTTTATGATGAACACGCTGCAAGACTCGCTGGAGAGCTAAAACCATCGGATAGGGGGGAGCTTGAAATTACAGGTCTGAATAATATGTACCTCAAACGCTCTACGGTTCATGTGGAGCGCTTGGATCGCGGGCATGCCTGGTTTGATACGGGGACGCCAGAAAGTTTGTCCGAGGCGTCACAATACGTGCAGGCGGTTGAGCACCGGCAGGGTATGAAAATCCACTGTCCGGAAGAAATAGCACTGCGTAAAGGATGGGTTGAACCTGAGAAAGTCACCCAACAGGCGACTCACTTCGTCAATAGTTCGTATGGGCGTTACTTGGCAAAAATGGTAGAGGATTTTAAACGTGAGAGTGAGTGAAACCGCACTACCTGGAGTACATTTAATTGAGCCGACAGTGTTTGATGATGAGCGGGGTTGCTTCTACGAGAGTTTTAACTTAGACCGGTTTCGCTCCCTTGTTGGTCAGCCTGAGATCAATTTTGTACAAGACAATCATTCCGTTTCTAAAGTTGGCGTCTTAAGGGGCATTCATTACCAAACGAACCCTATGGCGCAGGGGAAGCTCGTTAGAGTTGTGAGTGGAGAAATCTATGATGTTGCGGTGGATTTAAGGCGGGACTCTCGATTTTTCGGACGTTGTGTTGCCGTATCTTTGAGTTCTTCGAATAGAAAACAACTTTGGATCCCTGAAGGGTTTGGTCATGGCTTTTTAGCGCTATCCGAAAAAGTTGAAGTGTTGTACAAAACGACGAATTACTACTCAAGTGCCAACGAAGTTTGTATTCGTTGGGATGATCCCGATTTGAGTATCAAATGGCCTAAGCTTGAGCAGCCATATGTACTTTCTCAAAAAGACGCAAAAGGCGTGTCGCTAGGGCAAGCCGCACTGTTTTAATAGCGCACAATCTTGATTGAGTCTTGACTAACTATTCATCACGGTTGAATCTCTTGGCCATCCCAAGCGAAACATTTGCCAGATTCTGATGGTGTGAGCGCCGAGAAAACATTAATCAACTGAGTGGCGGCGACTTCTGGAGTAAAACAGTTTTTAGTCTGTCTCTTATACACATCTGACGCTGCCGACGATATGCAGTGTGTAGA
>OJFL01000352.1_pt1 | contig 24936 bp, 18 predicted proteins | sample 1594131 | NCBI WGS metagenome assembly OJFL01 (sample SAMN05416782, study PRJEB24817) | seawater metagenome | isolation source: Sea water | place: Canada:Atlantic | collected 2013-07 | reverse complement strand
TTTCCCATTTTACCATATCCAAAGAGTGCTATTTTCATGTATTATATTTTATGATCTCCAATAAGGAATATGATCTTTCATTTAAAAAGAATATTTGAAACTAAACCCTACAGAAGGAGCTTCTATTTTAATAGGATTACTCAATATTGTTGGATTAACTGTAATAGTATCACTCGCATCAAATTGTAATAAATGAGCATTTACACTCGCTTCAACAATTTGAAGTACATATCCAATTATGACAACCAGTAATGACAAATCTCTGTTACCTCTCAAGGTTTTTTGAGCTCTCTCTAATCCTGTTAATGAAATAAGTTCTGTACCGTCTTCTAGTGTAAACTCGTCTACTAATCCTGTTTTTCTTAGTTTATAGGCTTTTCTATATCTTTTGTATTCACTATTATTGTCTAGATAGAAATAGGTAGGAATACCAACGGCTGCCCAAGCTAAGGGAACTTTCCAATACTTCTTGTTGTAGGTTTGTCCTCCACCAGGAAAAACAGCAGAATAAAAAGCAGCTTTTGATGGAGAAAGTGGATTGTATATATTGTTAGAGTTAATTTTTTTATCCTTTACTACAACATTTGTAGTATCTTTTTGACTGAAACAGTAAATAGAAGGCAGAAGAAAAATTGCTAATATGAAGTTTTTTCGAAACACTTATTTTAATAAGTTTTTAATTCTTTCAAAATCTTCTTGGGAATGAAACGGAATAGAAATTTTACCTTTTCCTTTTGAATTTACTGTAATATTGATGTTATGACCAAGATATGAATTGATCTCTAATAAGCTATCTTTAATGTATTTAGGTAAGTATTTTTTTGTCTCATTAGGACCTGTTGCCTCAACTTTTAAACTTTTAACCAATTCTTCCGTTTGTCTAACTGATAATTTTTCTCGAAGTATTTTTTCGTAAATAGCCAACTGATCTTCAGAGCTTTTTACATTAATTAATGCCCTTCCATGTCCCATAGAAATAAATCCATCTCTCATTCCGGTTTGTAAAATAGGATCTAATTTTAACAAACGGAGATAGTTAGTAACAGTTGATCTTTTTTTACCTACTCTAACACTAAGCTCTTCTTGAGTTAATTGAATTTCATCAATAAGTCTTTGATATGATAAAGCAACCTCAATAGGGTCTAGGTTTTTACGCTGAATATTTTCTACTAATGCCATCTCTAGCATTTCTTGATCGTTTGCGGTTCTAATATAAGCCGGTATGCTATTGTTTCCAATTAATTTAGAAGCTCTAAAACGTCGTTCACCTGAAACTAATTGAAACGAATCTCCAATTTTCCTTACAGTAATTGGTTGAATAACTCCTAGTTCTTTGATAGAACTGGCAAGTTCGCGAAGTGACTCTTCATCAAAATAAGTTCTTGGCTGGTAGGGGTTTACTTGAATATTTTCCAAGCTTATTTCAATAATACTACCAACTACTGCATCATTGAAAGTATCACTAACTGAAGTGTCTTTTAATAGCGCAGATAATCCTCTGCCTAGTGCTTGTTTCTTAGTGGCTTTTGCCATATTGTTGGTTCTTTTTTAAGAGTTCATTAGCCAAATTTAGGTAATTTACAGCACCTTTACTTGTGGCATCATAGGCTATAATACTTTCTCCATAACTTGGTGCTTCTCCTAAACGGATATTTCTTCTAATAATTGTATCAAAAACCATAGTACTGAAGTGTTTTTGTACTTCATCTACCACTTGGTTAGATAGTCGCAAACGAGAATCAAACATGGTTAACAACAATCCTTCAATGTCTAAGTCTTTATTATGAATTTTTTGAATACTCTTGATGGTGTTAAGTAATTTACCAAGCCCCTCTAATGCAAAATATTCACATTGTATGGGGATAATCACAGAATCAGCGGCAACCAAAGAGTTTAAGGTTATTAAACCCAATGAGGGAGCACAGTCTATAATGATGTAGTCATAAGCATCTTTTATTTCTTCAAGAGATTCTTTTAGCATGTATTCTCTCCTTTCTTTGTCTACTAATTCAATTTCTATAGCCACTAAATCTATGTGAGAAGCAATGATATCTAAATTGGGAGAGGTGGTTTTTAAAATAGCGTCTTTAGCCGAAGATGTGTGTTCTAATACTTGATAACTTCCAACTTTAACAGATTCTATATCTATTCCTAAACCAGAAGAAGCATTTGCTTGAGGATCAGCATCTATCAACAAAACCTTTTTTTCTAACACTCCAAGAGAAGCTGCCAGATTAATTGAAGTAGTTGTTTTTCCTACGCCACCTTTTTGATTTGCTATTGCTATAATTTTACCCATTAAACGATTCTAGTATCAACAGTAAATTTACAACTAAATACTATTTTTAGAAAGCAAAGATGTTAACAAAACTGTTAAACTATAAAAAATTGATTTTCAGGAACATAGATATCTCTTGTTGAAGTTTTTAAACAATTTTTAAAGGGTTCTTAGGAACAGGATTTTTAAAATAAAGCGAAGCTAATTATGAGTTTCTTTCTGGAATATTTTTTAAGATTTCTAATAAGAATTTCCAGAATTTTTGAACTGAAGAAATAGAAACCCTTTCATCAGGTGAGTGAGCTCCTTTAATTGTGGGGCCAAATGAAATCATGTCCATCAAAGGATAGTTTTGACCAAGTATACCACATTCTAGCCCTGCATGACAGGCTGCCACTTTTGCTTTTTCACCAAATAACTTCTCGTATAATGGTGTTAAAATTTGCAGTATTTCCGAATCTACGTTAGGCTGCCAACCTGGGTATGATCCAGAGCATTCAACCTCAAAGCCAACTAGTTCAAAACAAGATTTTAGTGAATTAGTTAGGTCTTCTTTTGAAGATTCTGAAGACGATCGTGTTAAGCATGCAATAGATATTTCACCATTTTTAACAACAATTTTTGCAATATTATTAGAGGTTTCTACCAAGTCAGGAATGTCTGGACTCATTTTGTAAACACCATTTAATGCTGCATAAACAGATTTAATAAACCCTTTTTGAACTTCTACATTCATTACTTTAAGAGGAGTTTCTACTGCAACAATATCTATGGTTAGGTTTGGTTCTATAGTATTAAATTCGTCTTTTATTGAGTTAATCAATAGATTCATTTCAGATAGAAAAGTTTCTTTAAGTGTTTTATCAATTAGTATGGTTGAAAAACTTTCTCTTGGTATTGCATTTCTTAGACTACCACCTTCAAGTTCAGCTATCTTTATATTAGTATGTTCAAAACCATGATATAACAATCTATTCATTATTTTATTGGCATTTCCAAAGCCTTTATGAATGTCCATTCCAGAATGTCCTCCTTGTAATCCTTTGATCGCTATTTTAAAAGCAGTTGTATTTTCTGGAGTTGTTTCTTCAGTATACCTTCTGGTAGCCGTAACATCTATACCGCCGGCACATCCCATGTCTATTTCATCATCTTCTTCAGTATCTAGATTTAAAAGAATTTCTCCAGTTAAAATACCACCTTCTAAGCCCATAGCACCAGTCATTCCAGTTTCTTCATCTATGGTAAATAAGGCTTCAATAGCTGGGTGCTTAATATCATCAGAAGATAGTATTGCCATAATAGTAGCAACTCCTAAACCATTATCTGCTCCTAATGTTGTTCCGTCTGCTGTTACCCAATCACCATTTATATGCATTTTAATTCCTTCAGTTTCAAAATTAAAAACTGTTTCAGAATTTTTTTGATGTACCATATCTAAATGGCTTTGCATTACAATGGTTTTTTTATTTTCAAAACCTTTTGTTGCTGGTTTTGTGATGATAACATTACCAACACCATCAACAAGTGTTTTTAACTGCAGTTTTTCTCCAAAATTAACCATGAATTCGATTACACGTTCTTCCTTTTTTGAAGGACGAGGCACGGCATTTAAGTCAGAAAAATGATTCCAAAGACTTACAGGTTCTAATTTTCTTATTGGAGATATCATAGGTTGTTTGTTGTAATTAATTTGTTGTAAAAGTAGCTAAAAACACGAGTTGTATTAAGAAATCTCTAAAACAATTTCATTCATTTTTTTTCTTACTTTTTTTTGATGAATCATTAGGTCATCTTCAGCTCTAAAGCCAACAGGTAGGACTAATACAGAGGTTAAATCTTGCTCTTTTAGCTTTAGTATTTCATCATATTTTTCGGGAATAAAACCTTCCATTGGACAAGAATCTATTTTTTCATTGGCACAGACAGTTAATAAATTACCCAATGCCAGATAGGCTTGATTTTTTCCCCAAGAAAGTAAATCTTGTATTGTTTTTCCCGCAATAGCAGTTTTTAAATATTCTCTAAATGAGTTGATAATTTCATCTGGTGTATTTCGTATTTCTTTTACTCTATCAAAATACTTTTCTACATCAGATTCGTCTAGTTTTGTATCTACACATATAACAAGTAGGTGAGAGGCTTGTATGATTTGTTGTTGATTCCAACTGTGTGCAACTAATTGCCGCTGGATTTCTTTATTTTTAATGATCAGTAACTTTATTGGCTGTAAGCCATAAGATGTAGCTGTTAAATTAAAAGCTTGTTTTAAAGTATTAACTTGTGCATCTTCTAAGAATTTTTTATCATCAAATTTTTTAACCGCATAGCGCCATTCTAAATTCTCTATACTATTCATTCTAAGTTCTTATTTTTTGCAAAAATACAACCCTTCTGTGATGTGTTCCTATTTTTCTCATTACAAAAATCAATATATTCATAGACAAATACTTTTTTATTTTTTGTATCTTGAAAATAAAAAAAGCAATGAAAGAGGGTTTTCTACACTATTTGTGGAACTATCAGTTATTTGATATTTCTAAGTTAACAACAGTTCAGGGTGATGCAATCACCATTCTAAAAAGAGGAATTTACAATCATAATTCAGGGCCAGATTTTTTAAATTCTAAAATTGAAATAGCAAACCAATTATGGTTTGGGAATATTAAAATTCATTCAAAATTATCTGACTGGCATGAGCACCAACATGAAACTAACTTTAAACACAATGCTTTAATTTTAGTGGTAGTTTGGGACTGTGATACCCCTGTTTTTGTAACTAATAATACTCCAATTGCAATACTTCAATTACAACAATTTGTTTCTCAAAATTTACTTGATAAGTATGAAAGTTTAATGGTTAAAAACAGGTATTGGATTCCGTGTGAAAAAGAAATTCATACCGTAGACTCTTTCTATTTTAATAACTGGTTAGAAAAGTTATTTATAGACAGGTTAGTGTTAAAGTCAAAAAATATAACATTACTTTTAAACATATCTAACAATGATTGGGAAGCAGTTTTGTTTCAGCTTTTAGCAAAGAATTTTGGGCTAAAAGTTAATGGAGATTCATTTCTAAAATTAGCAGTTTCAATTCCTTTTTCAGTACTTCGAAAAGAACAGCATGACATTACAAAATTATCGGCATTATTTTTTGGACAGGCGGGTTTTTTGTCTGAAACTGTAGAGGGTTCTTACCATGCAGTGTTAAAAAAAGAATATACTTATCTGAAGCATAAATACAAATTAAGTCCTATGTTAAAAAAAGAGTTTCAATTCTTTAGAATGAGACCCTTAAACTTTCCAACAATTAGAATTGCTCAGTTAATTGCTTTGTATCATAGATATCAAAACTTATTTTCTCTCTTAATGGAGCTTACAACAATTGATAGTTTGTATCAATTATTCACTATCGAAGTTCCTGAATTTTGGAATTCACATCTAAGCTTTGAAAAAGAATCAAAAATTACTAAGAAAAAATTATCCAAACCTTTTCTAGATTTAGTATTTATAAATACTATTATTCCGCTTCAATTTTATTATCAACAATCAATTAATAGTCTTAATGAAGAGCTTTTATTTGAAAAAATGAAAGGATTAAAACCAGAAAAAAACAGTATTATTTCAAAGTTTTCAGCATTAAAAATTGAAGCAAAAAATGCTTTTGAAAGCCAAGCTTTATTAGAATTAAAAAATAACTATTGCGAATCTAAACGTTGTTTAGATTGCGCTATTGGAAGCCAATTGTTAAGAAATTAATGTAATTAACACCATACACATAAGGTGACCAATTACAAGTCATAAATTTTATTTATTTGGCTCTAACAGATGGTTAATTCTAACCAAGCAATCTTTGTAATGGTATTTTGTTATTTTATTAATATTTCTATTGCTAGCGGTAGTTAATTGATTTTTTAATACCGTTAATTCCCCCCTAATGATAGAAAACAAATCAGAATTCTTAATTTCTTGAGTTTCCATTAATGTTCGCATTCTTTCAATAAATGACTTTTGAAGGTTTCTTCTAAATATAGCCACATTGGTAGTTGTTTTTATTTCAGAGAATATCCCTTTACGTAAATCTCCAACCATGTCAGTAGTACTATAAAAATCTTTTTCAGTGACTTCTGCATTTATCATCCGCTGTAATTTACCAGAATTTAAAAGGCTAAAAAGCTGTCTGTTTTGAAGTTTTAAAATACTTTCTGAATACCCAGTTGGGTTTATCTTCTTAAGAATCTCGTTTGGCATTAGCCATTGTAAATTTTTAAAGACATTGGTTTGCAACCAGTTCATCGCTTCTTTTTGTGCTGCTTTGGATAAGTTTTCATAAACAGACCCCTCTTGCTCTGGTTTTTTATTGTATTCAGAAACGCCCCCTATAACTCCTGTTACATGGCCAGAGTATCTGCTAAAAACACTTAATAATTCAGTATGTAATTCTAGTAAATCATTATAATTATTGGTTTGGTCAGATGTCCAGGCTTGTAGGTTTTTTGCAACAACTTTTAAGTTTTTAACACCATAGCTACTTGCTTTTACCTGGTTATTTCCAATTCCTTCTGTTTGAGACTCTGGATCAAAACCGCCTCGTCTTTGAATCCCAAACTTATAAATTGGATTGTTTCCCTTTTCGGCAATCCATTTATCTAAGATCTTTGTTTCATCTTCAGGGTTTGTAACATTAGGAAGCACACGATATCCCCAATTAATTGAATAATGATCATAGGGGCCTAATTGACGAATAAAACGAATGTTTTCATCGCCAGGTTGAGCAACATAATTGTAACGAGCATAATCCATAATGGTAGCTGCGATTCCATTTTTTTGTGTGAAAGAACCAGAACGTAATGAATCTACCGGATAGGCATAACTTGCTGCCATATTGTGAGGTAATCCAAGGGCATGACCAATTTCATGAGATATAACCATTCGCATCATTTCTCCAATTTCCTCCGCTGGTGTATCTAATGTTCTAGCCAATGGGTTTGCAGCGCCTGTTTCTAGTAAATATCTGTTTCTGTAAGAACGTAAATGATTATGGTACCAGACAATATCACTTTCAATAATTTCTCCAGATCTAGGATCGGAAACACTTGGCCCTACAGCATTTCTGGTGGTGCTTGCTACGTACCTTATAGATGAATATCTAACATCTTCCATACTAAACTCTGGATCTTCTTCCTTTGTTGGAGGGTATTTTGCCATAATAGCATTTTTAAATCCGGCAGTTTCAAATACTTTTTGCCAATCATCTACTCCTTGTTTGATATACTTTCTTAGTTTTTCTGGAGTGGCAGGATCTAGATAATAAATAATTGGTTTTACAGGAACTACTAACTCTCCTCTTGCATATGCATCAGGGTCTTTTGGTTCTAATCTCCAACGTCTGATGTAGCTTTTTGCATCTGCTTTTAAAGCTTCAGAATTATAGTCAATATTATTGACTGTAAAATAGCCAACCCGTTTGTCAAATAATCTTGGCATCATTGGTTCTTTAGGAAGCATAATCATAGATTGATTAACTCTAATGCTAATGGTATTGCTACTTTTATTGCTAGGAGGTGCATCTGCATCAAAAGTAAAATCTTGCACAACTTCTATGTTTTTAGGATAACTTTTAATAGAATTAATAAAACTTCTGGAAGCATCTAATCTTTTTACTTTGTATCTTTTTCTTAGATAGCTAGGCAACCCAGTAATTGCTTTTACATCTGAAGATAAAAATTTGGTAACATCTATAAGTGTAGCTGTAGAATCAAGATTTTGAATTGTAGCATCAAAAGCAAAAAGAATGGGCTCTAAATTATTAGATCTTACAGATTTATAAATAGGCAAGCTATCTTCGGCTATGGCTTTGTAAGAGCGAACTTTTAAAAGTATTTTATTTCTGAATTTTTCCCAAACAACTACTTGGGTATTTATTTTAGTTCCAGCATTTACATAGCCGCCACCTAGGCCAGCCGGAATGGCTTTTAGTCTTGTTACTAATAATAATTCGGTACCCAAAAGATTGTTTGGGACTTCATAATAAAATTTATCTTTTGTTTCATGAACAGAAAACAAGCCTGTATCTGTTGTGGTGTTCTTGTTTACGAAATCAGCATATTTTGGAGCTTTCTTTTTTGGCTTTTTGACTGTAGCGCTTGTGATGTTCTTTTTAGTATTTTTTCTTTTTTTAATTCGTCCGCTCTGTGCAGAAATATTTAAAGGAATTGAAATGCATGCAATCATTACGATGATAAATAATTTCTTCATAATAAAATATCTTAGTTGTTTTATTTTACCAAGATATTAAATATCTTGAAATGTAACCCCTGTAAGTAATAAAAAGGACTATATTTTGAAAGTATGTGAAATCTTGTCCTATTTTAAGTAATACAAGATATTCCTATTTAATGGCCTAATAGAGACTTTTAAATTTAGCTGGATACGCTTCATGCATCATCCCGTAAACTTTTTCAAAGATATCTTCTGCAGAAGGTTTAGAGAAGTAGTCTCCATCAGATCCATAGGCAGGTCTGTGTGCTTTTGCAGTTAACGTTGCTGGTTTGCTGTCTAGGTATTGATACCCATCCTGATTCTCTATGATTTCTTGAAGTAAATAAGCAGAAGCACCTCCAGGAACATCTTCATCTACCACTAATAATCTATTTGTTTTTGCAACAGATTTTACAGTATCATGATTGAGATCAAATGGTAACAAACTTTGTATGTCTATGATTTCAATATCTATTCCAACTTGCATTAATTCTCTGGCTGCTTCTTCTACAATTCTTAGGGTAGATCCGTAAGAAACAACAGTCATGTCTTTTCCTTTTTTGATGGTTTCTACAACTCCAATTGGAGTGGTAAATTCACCAAAATTGGTAGGTAATTGTTCTTTTAGTCGATAACCATTTAAACATTCAATAACCAATGCAGGATCATCTCCTTTAAGTAACGTGTTATAGAAGCCAGCGGCTTTGGTCATATTTCTAGGAACTAATACATGTATACCTCTAATATTGTGTATGATGCCTCCCATAGGAGACCCTGAGTGCCAAATCCCTTCTAAACGGTGTCCTCTGGTTCTTATAATTAATGGAGCTTTCTGTTTTCCAAATGTTCTGTATCGTAAGGTTGCTAAATCATCACTCATAATTTGCAAAGCATACAATAAGTAATCTAAGTATTGAATTTCAGCAATTGGGCGCAAACCCCTCATTGCCATTCCTATTCCTTGCCCTATAATGGTTGCTTCTCTAATACCTGTATCGGAAACTCTTAGGTTTCCATATTTTTCTTGCAGTCCTTCTAAGCCCTGGTTTACATCACCTATACGGCCCGCATCTTCTCCAAAAATTAATACTTCTGGATACTTATTTAGAATTGCATCAAAGTTTTCTCTCATCACAATTCTCGCATCAACAGTCTTGTTTTCTGAACTGTAAACAGGAGTAATTTCAGAAATATTAACGGCAGCAGTATCAGTTTCACTTGTTAAATGAGAAGAGTATTTATACGCAGCATCTTTAAAAGAGTTGGTAATAAAATTCTGAAGTTCATTTTTTTCAGTAAAATTTTCATCTTTTATATAGCGTAATGCTTTTCTAGCAGTAGAAAGGATATCTTTTCTGATGGGTTCTACAATACTAGTTAAATCGTTTTTTAGTTTGGTGATAAAGTTTCCATTGCTACTCTGTAGAGCTATTCTTTCTAACAAACTTGCGGCAGAAGCTACTTCTAACTTTATTTCATTTATGAAAGCATTCCAAGCATTCCTTTTAGCGGCACTTACTTCTTTTTTAGCTTCTTTTTCTAAGGAAATTAATTCTTCTTCTGCAGTTACAAACTTTAAAGAATTACCGTTTTGGTCCTCTAATTCAAAATTTAAAATCCATGTACGCATCTTTTCAATACAGTCAAATTCTTTTTCCCATTTTAGGCGCTCAATATTTTTATATCTTTCATGAGAACCAGAGGTAGAATGGCCTTGAGGTTGTGTAACTTCTTTTACATGAATTAAAACAGGTACATGTTGTTCTCTAGCTATTTTGGAAGCCTTGGTGTACACGTCTATTAACTGAACATAGTCCCAACCATTAACAACAAATATTTCATATCCGTTGGTGTCTTTTTCTTTTTGAAAGCCTTTTAAAATTTCTGAAATACTCTCTTTAGTTGTTTGATGTTTAGCATGAACAGAGATACCATATTCATCATCCCAAACACTCATTACCATAGGAATTTCTAGAACACCTGCAGCATTTATGCTTTCAAAAAAAACACCTTCACTTGTGCTTGCATTTCCAATGGTTCCCCAGGCAACCTCATTTCCATTATTGGAAAAATTTGTATGATGTTGTAAACCTTTTATGTTTCTATACACCTTAGAGGCCTGAGCCAAACCAACTAGTCTAGGCATTTGAGCTGCAGTAGGAGAGATGTCTGCACTTGAATTTTTTTGAGCAGCTAAATTTTTCCAGCTACCATCTTCATGAATACTATGAGTAGCAAAGTGGCCACCCATTTGTCTGCCTGCAGACATAGGTTCTATCTTAATATCTGTATGGGCATATAAACCTGCAAAAAATTGTTGAGCAGATAATTGGCCAATAGCCATCATAAATGTTTGATCTCTATAGTATCCTGAACGAAAGTCACCATTTTTAAAAGCTTTTGCCATGGCTAATTGTGGCACTTCTTTTCCATCTCCAAAGATGCCAAATTTTGCTTTTCCAGTTAAAACTTCACGCCTGCCTAACAAACTACATTCTCTACTAATTCTAGCGATTTTATAATCATTTAAGACTTCATTTTTAAAGTCATTAAAAGAAATGTCGGTAGTCTTACTTTCAGTAGCTAATGTCGGCATATATCAAAAAATTATTTAGGTTTTGCAAAGATAGCTTTTTTAGATGAAAGTTAATAATTTATCTATTAACTAAGAATAATTCAATAAAACGAAGTTAAATGAGTTATTTATTACGAATTCTACATAAAACCACGTCTAAAAAAATTAAAAATTGCTCTTGTCTTTGCAACTATTACAAATCTAATGTTTTTAGAATATGCATTTTTAGTTACTTCCCAGCCATTATTTGAGTAGATTGGAAGGTACAGTTCTAAAATATTATGAATAAAGTTAAATCTAATTCCGCTTTCATACCCAAAAAAGACATCGTTGCCTCTATTTTTCAGAAAAGCAGCATCGTTATATATTTCCAGCCATCGCCAGATTCCAACACTAGAGTTAAAAGAGACTAAAAATTGATTGGCAAAACGTTGGTCTAGCACAGATTTAAAACCTCCCTCAGCCATAATAAATTGCTGACTAAGAAACCCAGTGCTTTCTGAACGCCCTATATAATTTAATTCAAATAAATAATCATTAGCTCTGTCTAATCCAAAACTAAAGAAATCTGAATCTGTATTATTTTTTATAAATGAACCTGCGTACAATCTAAAATCTAATTGTGTGTTTTTTGCAGTTAATTTCCTAAAACGAATTTCACCCGTAGCTTTAGAGTAGTTACTGGCTATTTCTGTACCGATTGAATATTTAAGTCCTTTAATAATATCTGGTTTGTTATAATAATATTTTAACTTAAATACACGATACTTATCTGAGTCTGTTTGAGTATCATTTGGCGCTAACTCTCTATTAATGTTTAACAATCTTGCAGATAAAAAGCTACCACCAACATCTCGCAAATTTTTTCTTCTAAATTGTACTGTAATGCTTTGATTAAATGTGTTGTATGATAGATTTTCTGCATAATGTAAATTACTGCCAGACAACGAGTAATAAATTCTATTTATTGTAGAGTTTTCAAAATATTGAGTGTAACGAGTATTAAATGTTCCGTTTAAAGCATTACTTTTTGTTCCGTATTGTGGTGTGATAGAAAACTGAAAATTTCTAGATAAAAGTGGTCTATTATGAATTCTTAGTCCTAATAAAGCTCCGTCATAAAAATTATATTTTATATTAGGCTGTAAATAGATCTGATGGTAGTAAGGATCGTTAATATCTTTATAGAGCTTAAACTGTATTGGTTTGTTTAAAATATTTTTTCCTACTTTTTTCCAATTATCCATGGAGTTAAACTCTGGATAGGAGTTTTCAAAATTTAATGAAACTCTATTAAAACCGTTTTTGGGAATTGCAATAGTTTTTGTGCTGTCTATATTTGTTAACCATCTTTTAAATTTTACTTGCTTGTTTTTTAAGCCATATAAAGCAACAGGTGCTGTCATATTTCTTTTGTTCTTTATGGTTACATAAACAGAATCATCTTTAATGATGGCTTTTTTAATGGTGTAGTCTATTTTTTTAGTTGTTTTCAAATAATCTTCAAAAAACCAGCTAATATCTTTGGTTGTTTTAGATGAAACTATTTTTTTAAAATCATCACTTTTAGCATACTTGAGATTGTTTTTCAGATAAAATTCTTGAAAAGATGCACTAATAATAGAATCACCTATATAATCTGCAAGATATCTTAAGCCCAATCCTGCTTTATATTTACCAGCAATTTTTCGGTTAAAATTAGACAAAGAATCAGATCTTGTATTTAATGCTTGATCTATAAATTGACGAGCAGTATATTGGTATACAAAAGGATACTTGTCATTAAAATTTAGTTTTGAGAAATTAAAATTTTTAAATCCCCAAATCTTTGAAATATTTCCAGCCAGTTTAATCTCTGGATAATATTCTGAGACATAATTCATCATTAAATAGGTCTGCAAGCCGTCTGTAAGCCAATAATCATTTCGTTTGTCTAAAAGCAAGGTGTTGTCTATGTATTTTTTAGACATGGCTTTTAGCATGGTAAGATCCCATTCAAAAACATCTGGAAAAGGCCTTATAAATTTTGGCAATTGATTTAATCCATAAATTGGATTTTTTGCTTGACTAGCTTCATCAATAAATATTTTTTTATGAGGATAAGTTCCTAAAAAACGCTGAATAAATTCTAATTGTCTATTTAAAATATCTGCACTCAGTTTCTTGTTGATAACAGTATTATAGAGGTCTGTTTTAATTTCAACTTTAGTTGTTTTAAATGATTTGTAGTGATCTTTAGTATCAATATTTAAAAGAACTTCTGTTTTCTTTTGTCCTAGTAATAAAAATTCATTTGTAGCTCCTTTGGGAGTTTTATATTCGTTTAAATTTGAACTTACATAGTAGTATTTTGGAAGTGTAATTTTTATAGTGTAATTAGTGCTATTGGTTAATAAATCATCCATATTTAGGTTGCTCATTATTTTCCAATTATCTTGAAAAACTGCAGGAACTAAATACCAATATCTTAAATGATAGCCTGTTTTTGTTTTTCCATAGCTAGTAAATTTTGCATTTGGTATTTTAACATCATAGGCAATATTTATTGTGATAGATTTTTTTGATACTAAAGGAGTATTTAAGACTATTTTAATGATATCTATTTTACCGTTTTCTACTTCTAAAAATGGTGTAGCCTCAAAATCTACGGTTAAATTATTTATCCTTGTAAAACCTCTGTCTTTCTGATTGGCAAAGTATAAAGATTTGTCATAATTTTCAATAAGTCTGTTGGCTAGTGGAGCTTTGTTGTCTTTGTAGCCATTTGCCCAGTTGTGAAGAAAGATATTAGTAAGTGTTGAGTCTGAATTATTGTAATAAACAATGCGTTGATTTATTCGTAAGATATCTTTTTTGTCATCTAATTGAGCTTCTAAAGAAATAGCGTGCTCTTGCCCATTTATTTGAGTAAATGGGAACATAATAATGAATAGTATGAATGCGAATTTTTTCAATTAAGTTTCAATAAATTTTAATGGGCTTTTTAAGTTTTGGCACGAAAGATAGTAAATCCTCTTTGAAAGATTTTTATCATTCATAAGTATTGAATTATTGAATGTGTCTTTTGTGAAAAACGATGCTTTAAAAGTTAGGTTTTAAACTATACTTACTATAGAATTTATTTAGATGTTCTATAGCTTCATCTGCAGTATCTACCACTCTAAACAATTTAAGATCAGATTCGCTAATATTTCCTTCAGCAAGTAGGGTGTTTTTAATCCAGTCTAATAATCCTCCCCAAAAAGAAGACCCTACCAAAACTATTGGAAATCTTCCAATTTTTTTGGTTTGAATTAACGTAATGGCTTCAAACAATTCATCTAAGGTTCCAAAACCACCTGGCATGACTATAAAACCTTGTGAGTATTTTACAAACATCACTTTTCTTACAAAAAAGTAATCAAATTCTACATTTTTGTCTTTGTCTATCCACGGATTGTCGTGCTGTTCAAAAGGCAATTCTATATTTAAACCAACAGAGGTTCCTTTTCCTCTATGTGCTCCTTTATTACCAGCTTCCATTATACCGGGGCCACCACCAGTAATAACTCCATATCCATTCTGAGTTAATTTATAAGCAACCTCTTCAGATAGTTCATAGTATTCTTCTCCTGGTTTGGTTCTGGCAGATCCAAAAATAGAAACGCAAGGACCAATTTTACTCAATTTTTCATATCCTTCAACAAATTCTGCCATAATTTTAAAAATGGCCCAAGAGTCGTTGGTTTTTATTTCGTTCCAGGTTTTTTGCTGTAATTTTTCACGTATTTTCCTATCGTCATTTGTCATGTCTAAACTGTTTAATGAATACAAAGTTAACCTAATTCCTGCTTCAAAAACTGAGCCGTATAACTTTTTTTGTCTTTCACAATTTGTTCTGGTGTTCCTTTACATAAGATTTCACCCCCTTTTTTACCACCTTCCATGCCAATATCTATAATATAATCTGCCAACTTAATAACATCCATATTGTGTTCAATAATTAAGACGGTATTGCCTTTGTTAGCCAAGGTATTAAGAACGCCCATTAAAACTCTAATATCTTCAAAATGAAGGCCTGTGGTTGGCTCATCTAAAATGTAAAAGGTGTTTCCGGTATCGCGCTTAGACAATTCTGAAGCTAGTTTTATACGTTGTGCTTCACCACCAGACAGCGTAGTAGATCTTTGGCCTAAGGTAATATAGCCCAAACCAACATCTTTGATGGTTTTTAGTTTGCTGTGTATTTTTGGAATGAGTTTAAAAAATTCTACAGCATGATCGATGGTCATTTCTAACACATCTGCAATAGATTTTCCTTTGTATCTAATTTCTAGCGTTTCTCTGTTAAAACGTTTTCCTTGGCAGGTCTCACATTCTACATGCACATCGGGTAAGAAATTCATTTCAATGATTCTTACACCACCACCTTGGCAAGTTTCGCATCGTCCATTTTTTACATTAAAAGAAAAACGTCCTGGCTTATAACCGCGTATTGCTGCTTCAGGTGTTTTAGCAAATAAATTTCTTATTTCACTAAAAACTCCAGTATAGGTGGCGGGGTTAGAGCGTGTAGTTCTACCAATAGGAGACTGATCTATGTCTATTACTTTGTCTACATGTTCTAGGCCCGTAATTTTTTTATAGGGCATTGGCTCTTTTACACCTCTGTATATGTGCTTGTTTAAAATAGGATAGAGAGTTTCATTAATTAAAGTAGATTTTCCACTTCCAGAAACTCCGGTTACGCAAATCATTTTTCCCAATGGAAATTCTGCTGTTACATTTTTTAAATTATTTCCGGTAGCACCAGTAATTTTTATAGACTTTCCATTTCCTTTTCTTCGATTCTTTGGCACTTCAATTTGCCTTCTTCCGGCTAAGTAATCTGCAGTTAAAGTACTGTGGTCTTTTATTTCTTGAAAGGTTCCTTCACTTACAATTTCACCGCCATGAATACCAGCGCCTGGCCCAATGTCAAAAACAAAATCTGCATGCTCTATCATGTCTTTATCATGCTCAACCACCAAAACAGAATTTCCAATATCTCTTAATTTGACTAAAGAATCTATGAGTTTCTGGTTGTCTCGCTGATGCAGTCCAATACTAGGTTCATCTAAAATATACAACACACCAACCAGTTGAGATCCAATTTGAGTTGCCAGTCTAATACGTTGTGCCTCACCACCTGAAAGCGATTTTGAGGTTCTGTCTAAGGCTAAATAATCTAGACCTACATCTAATAAAAATTGAATTCTGGTTTTAATTTCTTTTAGAATTTCAGTGGCAATAATTACCTGCCTTTCTGATAACTTAGGATCTAAATTTTGAAACCATTCGGCTAGTTCATTAATGTCTAATTTGGCAAGATCACTAATATTTTTATTATCTATCTTAAAGTGTAGACTTTCTTTTTTTAATCGGTTTCCTTCACAAGTACCGCAGGTAACTTCGTCCATAAAACCTTTTGCCCATCGTTTAATAGAGGTGCTTTCACTCAGCTTGTATTGGTTTTCTATAAAAGCGGTAATTCCTTCAAAATCTATTTCGTAATTACGGGTAATTCCAATGGTTTTTGAAGCAATAGAGAATTTTTCATTACCTCCATTAAGAATAATTTGTAATGCTTCTTCTGGAATAGATTTAATAGAATCACTTAATTTAAAATGATATCTGTCTGCAATTAATTGTAGTTGCTTAAAAATCCAACTATTTTTTTCTTCACCCAAAGGAATAATTCCACCACTTTTTATAGAAATGCTATGATTTGGTATTACTTTTTCAAAATTTATTTCATTGGTAATTCCTAGTCCGTTGCACTTAGAACAAGCTCCTTTTGGTGAATTAAATGAAAATGTGTTTGGTTCTGGGTTTGGGTAAGCAATACCAGACGTTGGGCACATGAGTTCTCTACTGAAATAACGTGGGTTTTCATCATCAACATCAATTACCATTAAAATATTATCTCCAGTATATAGGGCAGTTTTAATGGTCTCTTCTAAACGTTTTTCTGAGGTGTCATTCACAATTAATCTATCAATTACCACCTCAATATCATGCGTTTTATACCTGTCTAAACGCATGCCTTTTTCAATTTCTTTTATTTCGCCATCTACCCGAACCTTTACAAAGCCTTGTTTAGAAATTTGTTCAAATAGTTCTCTATAATGTCCTTTTCTAGATTTAACAATTGGTGCTAGAATAGCAATTCTTTTGTCTTTAAAGTCTTGTAAAATTAAGTTTCTAATTTGCTCATCGCTGTAACTCACCATCTTTTCTCCAGTGTTAAAAGAGTAGGCATCTGCTGCTCTAGAAAACAGTAATCGTAAAAAATCGTAAATTTCGGTGATGGTTCCTACAGTAGAACGCGGACTTTTGTTCGTTGTTTTTTGTTCAATAGAAATAACAGGAGATAATCCGTCTATTTTATCTACATCTGGGCGCTCTAAACCTCCTAAAAATTGACGTGCGTAGGCAGAGAATGTTTCTATATATCTTCGTTGCCCTTCTGCATAAATTGTATCAAATGCTAGAGAAGATTTTCCACTACCACTTAAACCGGTAATAACCACTAATTTTTCGCGCGGAATCTTCACATTTATGTTCTTTAAATTGTGAACCCTAGCGCCATAAACTTCTATATATTCTTGTTCTTTCAATATTGGTAAAATTCAGAAAGTTGCAAAGTTACAGAATCCAAATTTGTTTTTATGCGAAACTTGTTGGCAAAGTAGTGGCATATTTAAGCGTAGGGTTTAAGTTTCATTAAATCCTCTTTTTTTGCTTCAACTAAAAAAGTATCTTGCATCAAAATTTTATAGATGAATTTGGTGCATTCTGTGAGACATTATTTTGAAAGACATGGGTATCATGTTTCTTCCCGTTTAGCAGACCGTTTGGGAATGAGAGCTCAGAATGTTCGATTGTTTTTTATTTATATATCTTTTGTGACCGTTGGCTTGTCTTTTGGTTTTTATCTAACCATTGCTTTTTTATTGAAGTTAAAAGACATTGTTTACACCAAAAGAAGCTCAGTTTTTGATTTATGAACTAGCGTTTATCTTTAGTTACTGACAAGTAAAAAAATAAAGAATTATACATTAAAACTATGTTTAAATCTAAATTTCAGAAAGCTTTATTGCTCTTGTTTTTTGTGGTAACTACAGGAGTTATTGGGTATATGTATCTTTCTGGCTATTCATTTGTAAACGCTTTGTATATGACTGTTATTACAGTTTCTACAGTTGGTTTTGCTGAAGTTGAACCTTTAAACGATCAAGAAAAATTATTTACTATATTTTTGATTACCACCAGTATTATTAGTTTTGGGTATACAGTCTCTGCATTCACAGAATACATTATTAGCGGTCAATTATTTCAACAATTAAAATTGAAAAAAGTGCAAAAAAAGATCGAAAAATTAAACGGACATACCATTATTTGTGGTTTTGGAAGAAATGGAAAGCAATCTATGATAAAGTTGCAAAATTATAAGAAAGATTTTGTGATTATTGAAAAGTCAGATGAAGTAATTAATGAAATTGATTTAGATGGCTTTCTGAATGTTAAAGGAGATGCCACTACAGATGAAGCTTTACTAAAGGCAGGCATAGAAACGGCAGATAATTTAATTACTGCTTTGCCTTCAGATGCAGACAATCTTTTTGTGGTGCTTTCGGCCAGACAGTTAAACACTAATTGTAGAATTATAAGCAGGGCCTCTAATGAAAGCTCTTACAGTAAATTAAAAATTGCCGGAGCTAACAATGTTATTATGCCAGATAAATTGGGAGGAGATCATATGGCCTCATTGGTAGTAACTCCAGATGTAATTGAGTTTGTTGGAAGGTTAACCATAGAAGGAGAAACCACCGCTAATTTGGAAGAAATTTCAGTGAATGACTTGCCTACAGAATATTTAGACAAAACAATCTTAGATTTAGATTTAAGAAGAAAAACGGGATGTACAGTTATTGGTTTTAAAGCGCCAGACAATAGCTATCTTATAAATCCTGAAGCTTCCATTGTATTACAAAAAGATTCGCATCTAATAGTTTTAGGAAGGCCAGAACAAATCTCTAAGTTAAGAGCCCTCTTTTAAAATAATCATCAACAATGGTTTTCTTCTTAACTCTTTAAAGAATATTTATAAAGATGTAAAGAAACTGAAACTAAAAAATACTTTTAACCTTCAAAAGTTGTTCGGAGCTCATTTTTTTATGATATTGCGGATTACAAAAAACAAAAACAACAATTTCTCATGAAGAAAAAACTTCTAGTACTACTACTTATGGTAGTCCCAATGTTAACATTCGCACAAGAAAAAGGATTAGATCAGAAAATTGATGCGGCATTTAAACCCGTGTCTGATTTCTTTAGTAATTTAATATTCTTTACTATACCAATTGCAGGAATAGACGTGCCTTTTGTGTTACTTTTATTAGTTGGTAGTGCCTTGTTTTTTACCATTTATTTTAAATTTCCAAATATTTTTCACTTTAAAACTGCTATCAATGTTGTTAGAGGAAAATATGACGAATTAGATCAACACGAAGCTGGAGATCCAGCATTAGCTATTGGTGGTGACATTAAAGGAACCATTAAAGACGAAAGCACGGAAGGTGAAGTAACTCACTTCCAAGCATTAGCTACAGCAGTTTCTGGAACAGTTGGTAATGGAAATATTGCAGGGGTAGCATTAGCTATTGCTCTTGGTGGTCCTGGAGCAACATTTTGGATGGTAGTTTGTGGGTTTTTAGGAATGTCAACAAAATTTGTTGAGTGTACATTAGGAGTTCAATATAGAGATGTTGGAGAAGATGGAACTGTTTATGGTGGTCCAATGTATTATATCAGTAAAGGACTAAAAGAAAGAGGGTTTAAAACATTTGGAAAAATAGTAGCAATAATTTTTGCTATTTTCTGTATTGGAGGATCTTTTGGTGGTGGTAACGCTGCTCAATCTAACCAAGCAACCGTAGTTTTAAAAGAGCTAATGGGCTTAGAGAGTTCTGGAGCAGGATTCTGGATAGGTGTAGTTATGGCAGTTGTAGTGGGTGTTATTATTATTGGAGGAATTAAAAGAATAGCTTCAGTAACAGAAAAGGTAGTGCCATTTATGGCGGTATTATATTTACTAGCATGTCTTTATATTTTAGGAGCTAATTTTTCATTAATAGATGATGCATTTTCTTTAATTTTTAGAGAAGCTTTTAATCCAACAGCTATTGGAGTTGGAGGGGTTATTGGGGTGTTACTAGTAGGGTTTAAAAGAGCTGCATTTTCTAATGAGGCAGGTGCGGGTTCTGCATCTATTGCACATTCAGCAGTGAAAACTAAATATTCAGCTTCTGAAGGTTTGGTTGCATTATTAGAACCATTTATAGATACAGTTGTAATTTGTACCATGACTGCCTTGGTAATTATTATATTTAATTTTGGTGGAGATGCCTCTGGAGCAACAATTTTTCAATACGGAGGAGATGGAGCAGGAGCTGTGTTAATTGATGGAGTTTCTTATGAAGGAGCTGGAATTACCTCAAAAGCATTTGCAGAATACATACCTTATTCTAATGTATTCTTAACTGTAGCAGTTGTTTTATTTGCAGTTTCTACAATGATTTCTTGGTCTTATTATGGTCTACAATCGTGGAAGTTTTTATTCGGTAGAGGTAAAGCGGCAGATATGGCATACAAGTTATTATTCTTATTGTTTGTAATTATTGGAGCTTCAGCTAGTATGAATTCAATTTGGGCATTTTCAGACGCAATGATTTTTGCTATGGTATTCCCTAATATGGTAGGATTATACTTCTTGTTCCCAGTTGTTAAGAAACAATTAAAAAGATATACAGATGCTATTAAGGAGAGCCATGCTTAACTCTATTTAGAATTTGGCACTATTTATCGGATCGCTAAGAAAAAATAAAAAATGAAAAAACTGAAATCCCATTTCTGGTACACAAAAAGCCAACGAAATGGGATTTTATTTTTACTAGCAAGTATCATAGGGCTTCAATTATTATTTCATTTCATTAATTTTGGAGACAATGGGTTGGTTACTCCTAATCAAGCTAAAATGAGTTTTTATCAGCATCAACTAGACAGCTTAAAGAAAATATCTTTAGAAGATAAGAAGTATACAATTTACCCTTTTAATCCTAATTATATATCAGATCACAAAGGGTATCAATTAGGAATGAAAACAAAAGAAATAGATCGTTTGTTGGCTCATAGAAACAAAAGATTATTTGTAAACTCAGCAAAGGAATTTCAAGAGGTCACAAAGATTTCAGATAGCCTATTTCAAGCTATATCACCGTATTTTAAATTTCCTGAATGGGTTCAAAAAAAGAATAGAGAAAAGGAAGAACGATTTACCGTTACTACTAAAACAAAAAAAAATATTTCAGACATAACTTCTTCAGATATTAATGAAGCAACACCTTATGATCTTACGCTTGTTAAAGGTGTAGATGAGTATCTTTCAGAAAGAATTATTAAGTATCGTTCTAAACTACAAGGATTTTCTTTTTCAGAACAACTTTTTGAGGTTTGGGGCTTAGAGAAAGAAGTAGCTGATAACATACTTCAAGTATTTTCTATTCAAAAAAAACCTAGAATTACAAAGATCAATGTTAATACCGCATCCTTTAAAGAAGTCTTGTCTAATCCTTATATAGACTATGATCTATGTGTTCAAATTTTTGGGTATAAAGATGAGGTTGCAGAACTACAATCTATTTCAGAAATCAAAAACATTGAGGGTTTTCCGATAGAAAAATACGATAGAATAGTATTATATTTACAAGCGAAATAGGAAATAAAAAAAATTACTTAATTGTTGCACATGTATTTTACCGAAGAACATGAGGTTTTCAGAGAAAGTTTCAAAGATTTTTTACAAAAAGAAGTAGTTCCCCACATAGAAAAATGGGAAAAAACAGGTAATATAGAACGTTTTATCTGGACAAAGTTTGGAGAGATGGGCTATTTTGGATTAAGCTACCCTGAAGAATACGGAGGCTTGAATCTGGATCTATTTTACATGGTAATCTTTTTAGAAGAATTGCAAAAAATTAATTCAGGTGGTTTTGCTGCTGCTATTTGGGCACATGTTTATTTGGCTATGACGCATCTAAACAAAGAAGGAGACGAAAGAATTAAAAGAAAATACTTAAGTGCAAGTATTTCAGGAGAAAAGATAGGATGCCTTTGTGTAACAGAACCCTTTGGAGGTTCTGACGTGGCTGGAATGAAAACAACAGCCGTTAAAGAAGGAGATTTTTATACAATAAATGGTTCAAAAACATTTATTACCAACGGAGTTTATTCAGACTATTTAATTGTTGCAGCAAAAACAGATGCATCATCTAAACACGCTGGTATGTCTATTTTTATAATAGACAGAGAAACCCCAGGAATCTCTGCAACTAAACTAGATAAGCTAGGCTGGAAAGCATCAGATACTGGTGAAATTGCTTTTGATAATGTAAAGGTTCCTCTAGAAAATTTAATGGGTGAAGAAGGAAAAGGCTTCCCATATATTATGCAGCATTTTGCTCTAGAAAGATTAATTATGGGTATTAATGCGCATGCAAGAGCAGAATATGCTTTAGATTATGCTATTAAATACACCTCAGAAAGACAAGCCTTTGGAAAAACTTTAGATAGCTTTCAAGCCTTACGACATAAAATTGCTGAAATGGCTAGTAGGGTAGAAATGTGCAAAGAGTTTAATTATTCAATAGCCAAGAGATTAAATGACGGAGGATACGTTGTAAAAGAAGCAAGCATGTCTAAATTGCTATCTACCAAAATGGCAGATGAAGTTATTTACGATGCACTACAGTTACTTGGGGGTTATGGTTATATGGAAGAGTATCCAATGGCTAGATTGTTAAGAGACAGTAGACTGGGCCCAATAGGAGGTGGCACCTCTGAAATCTTGAAAGAGATTATCGCAAAAATTGTTATTGATGGAAAAGAGTATAAGCCGGTTACTTAAATTTAAATAGTTGATGGCATTCCCTTTCAGGTCACGCTTTCGGTAGTCGCTCTCTTTGAGGAGCTTCAACAAAACCTCAATCGTTAGTGCGCTAAATAAAATAATTTATAATTGCGTATTAATAATTAAAAAATCATACTATCTTTGCAGTCCAATTTTAAAAAGAGAACATTGAAAGGAGGTGCCAACATATGTTAATCATTCCAGTAAAAGAAGGAGAGAATATCGATAGAGCTTTAAAACGTTTCAAAAGAAAATTTGATCGTACAAAGACTATGAGAAACTTGCGCGAAAGAAAGCATTTCACAAAGCCATCTGTAGCAAAAAGAGCTCAAAGAATCAAAGCATCTTATGTACAAGGACTAAGAACAAAAGAAGAAGTTGGTTAAACTTTTTCTAATAATATTAAAAACCCATATCACTTGATATGGGTTTTTTATTGCTTCCTATTTAGTACATTTGAAAGACCTATTTAAATTAGATGAATTTAATTGATTCCTTTCTAGAATATTTGTTATTAGAAAAAAAATATTCTATTCATACAATTACAGCCTATAGAAATGATTTAGTTTCCTTACAGAGCTTTTGTAAAGAAACCTACCAACAAGAAACCATCTCAGACATTCATTACTCTCAAATAAGATCTTGGATTGTAATGCTGGTAGAAGCAAAGGTATCTAACCGAAGTATCAACAGAAAAACAAGTTCCTTAAAATCTTTCTACAAATATTTGCAGAAAATTAAAGTTATTGAGAAAAATCCGCTTTCAAGTCATAGAGCTTTAAAAACGCCTAAAAAAATTCAAGTACCTTTTTCAGTTAAAGAAGTTACTGCTGTATTATTAGATATTAGCACCAATAATTCTTTTGAAGCTATCAGAGATAAATTAATAGTAGAGTTGTTTTATTCAACCGGTATGAGAAGAGCTGAGCTAATTCATCTAAAAATGAGCTCTATTAATTTTTCAGAAAAACAGTTAAAAGTAGTAGGAAAGCGAAATAAAGAACGATTACTTCCCATGCTTCCAAGTATTGTTGAAAGTTTGGCCTCTTATATTAAATTAAGAGAAACAATAAAGAGTACAGAAGACTATTTGTTTCTAACTCAAAAAGGAAACAAAATTTATGAAACACTTGTATATAGAGTTATAAATAATTACTTTAGTAAAGTCTCTTCCAAACTAAAGAAAAGCCCACACATATTAAGGCATTCTTTTGCTACGCACCTATTAAATGAAGGAGCAGATTTAAATTCGGTTAAAGAATTACTAGGACATTCAAGCTTAGCCTCTACCCAAGTCTATACACACAATAGCTTGGAGCAACTAAAAAAAGTATATAAACAAGCTCACCCTAGGAGCAACAAAAAACAAAATTTATGAAAGTAACCACCCAGTCAGTAAATTTTAATGCCTCAGTAGACTTATTAGATTTCATAGAAAAGAAAGTCGCATCGTTGGCAAAGTTTCACGATAAGATTGTGAATGCAGAAGTTTTTCTTAAATTAGAAAACTCAAGCGACAAAGAGAATAAAATTACAGAGATAAAAATAAATATTCCAGGAAATGAATTGGTTGTAAAAAAACAATTCAAAAGCTTTGAAGAAGGCGTAAGCACAGGGGTTGAATCATTAAAGAGAAGGCTAAAGAAATCAAAAGAAAAATTAAGAGATTCAATAGCTATATAAAATGCATAAAAAAGCATAAAAAAGTTTTAGAAATTAAAAAAACTTATTACATTTGCAGTCCGTTAGAAATAACGGATTGTTTTTGTTTAAAAAACAGCCGATGTAGCTCAGCTGGCTAGAGCAGCTGATTTGTAATCAGCAGGTCGTGGG